>Ga0155626_113_pt3 | contig 10213 bp, 2 predicted proteins | sample RifCSPhighO2_12_FD_107283 | JGI IMG/M metagenome (GOLD analysis project Ga0155626, IMG submission 107283) | Candidatus Adlerbacteria bacterium RIFCSPHIGHO2_12_FULL_53_18 | reverse complement strand
GCGACCGTCGGCATTACGGGTTATTTTGATCTCATGCACGATAAAGCGCCGCACCGGCTTTTTAAAAGTCTTTTTGACCGTGTAGTAGTTAAATATTGCTTGCAGGATAAACAACGACTTGTCTGCTTTGTAGGGGCTAAAGGCTGAGACAAACTTAAAGTCGACCACGTCAACTCCACGCGGGTCGACCGGGCTCTGTACCACAAGGTCTGAAATTGCTTTAATAGGGAGTTTCAAGCCCGACACCTCCACTGTCGCTTTAGCCTCTACGCCCAGCACCTTGTACTTAGGCGGGCGGGCAAAAAAGAAGCTCAGCGCCTGATGGTACTCATGCTCCATTGTGGCACGTTTTTTCTTTTGTGCCGCGCGGCTCTTAACATTTTTACCGAAATTAATCTCGAAGTCAGGCACGTTACGCAGGTACTCCAGGCCGAGCGCTATGGCGCCTTCTTTACCCAGCCCGCCATAGTAGTGCTCAAGCGCAGTGTGTGCCGCCCGCCCCACGACCCCCGCAGGGCTTATGGGTGTGTCGTAGACCAGCTCGACATAGCGCTTATGCCACGCGAGCTGGTTTCGTAAAAAAGTAATGAGCGAAGAGTAGCTCCAGTGGGCTATTGGGTACTTCCGTGCCTTAGGCGCCATGCGCCCAGTATACAAAATAGTAGCTTTAGTAGCTCCTGAGCCGTTTTGCCTTCTCGTGGGTGCGGATGCGCTCAAGGGCCTTGGCCTCGATCTGACGGATGCGCTCACGGGTAACGCCGAACTTTTTCCCCACTTCTTCAAGCGTGTGATAGATTCCGTCCTCGAGCCCGTGGCGCAGTTTCAATATCTCGCGCTCTTTGGGAGAAAGCTCATCCAATATCTCGCGGAGCTGGTCGGCCAAGATACGGCGCGCCACCTCCTGGTCGGGCGAGAGTATTTTGTCGTCTTTAATAAAGTCACCAAGTACTGACTTGCCGTCGTCGTCGTCGGAGCCAACCGGGCTCTCCAAAGAGACCGTGTCTTGGTCAATCTTTTCAATCTGGTAGACCTTCTCTACATCTATACCCATCTCAAGTGCGATCTCCTCTGCCAAGGGGTCGCGACCAAGGTCCTGGCTTAAGCGGCGTGAGACCTGTTTATACTTCGCGATAGTCTCCACCATGTGCACAGGGATGCGGATTGTGCGGCTCTGGTCGGCAAGCGCGCGGGTGATAGCCTGGCGTATCCACCACGTGGCGTAAGTAGAGAACTTAAAGCCCTTGGTGTAGTCAAACTTGTCTACCGCTTTAAAGAGACCGAGGTTCCCTTCCTGTATGAGGTCGAGGAGGGTGAGGTCGGGCGAGCGGCCTACGTACTTTTTGGCGATTGAGACGACAAGGCGCAGGTTGGCGCGTGCAAGGAGATTCCGCGCCTCGCTGTCGCCTTGTATGATCCGCTTCGCCAAGTCGCGCTCCTCCTGGGCGTTCAGGAGCGGATACTTCCCTATCTCCCGCAAGTACATCTGGATAGAGTCATACTGGCTGTCGGAGCGTGAGTAGCCTTTGTCGGGAACCTCTTCCTGAATTTCCAGCATGCCGCCGCCCTCCAAGACATCAATGTGTGCGGTAGAAAACTTTTCGTACAGCACTTCAAGAAAATCGACATCGGTCTCGATGTTGGGGAAGGCCTTAAGTATCTCGTCGTAGGTCACGAACCCACGTTCGCGGCCGCGCACCAACAAACCTTCCGCCTTGCGATTCTGATCCTCTTGTTTTTTGCTGAGTTTGGGGGAAAGCTTCAAGGCGTCGCCTTTAGCAGCCTTTGTGTCAAGGCGTCGCCTTGCCAATTTTGCCTTTGGAGTGAGCTTCTTGCGGCGCTTGGCTGCAGCAGCGCGAAATTGGCGCGCCTTTTTTGATTTGGACGCACGGCCTTTAACAGGCTTCTTTTTAGCCATAGTTGAAGGGTAGTATACCTTAGTATGATGAAGAAATGAAGGGGCACTACCTACAGGTACTGTGCCTTAAACTTGGTCTTCTCTACGGCCTTTGAAATTTCACGGAGCATATCTTCTGCCACTTGCGACTCACTAGTGTGTAGCCCTAGTTCTTGTTCAAACCGAAATCGCAGGAGCTCTTGCTGGGGTGCAAGTTTTTCCGCAAGAGTTTGAAGTTCGCTCTCACCCACAAGTTTTGAGAGCTCAACATACACCGGCGTATGCGGCGCAAAGTACGCAATAAGCATCCCGACTTTTTTATCAAAGGGAGCCAGCGCAGCATCAGGCATTGCAGCGACCAGCTCCGCCTCTGCATCTTCGCTCGGCAGTGCCGGATGTTTTGCGACCTCGGCACGTACGGCCGCCTCGGGCACATGCAGCCGTTCTGCCACCAGGCGCGTAAAGTGCGCCTGCTCGATTGAGCTATGCATTGAAGCAACAAGCGGCAGCACCGACTGCTCGACCATGCGCTGATAAGCGCGCTCGTCTTTGGCGGCAGGACGCAATGCATCCATAAAGAACTCTACGGCCGTTTTGCTCGTGCGTATGGCGGCTTTAAGGAGTTCTGGGTTCTCTGCTCCTAAATCTGCCGGATCTTTGCCCTCGGGAAAGCTTGGTACCTTGACCTCAAACCCCGTCTTAAAGGCCATTAAGGCACTTTTGAGGCCGCTCCGGAGGCCGGCCTGGTCGGCGTCAAGTGCCAGGACAAGCCGCTTCGAGAGCCGGCCGAGGATTGAGAGATGTTCTTCAGTCAAAGCCGTGCCGGAGAGTGCCACGGTAAACGGCAGGCCCGACTGATGTGCGAGCACGAGGTCGAATTGCCCTTCGACCAGCAAAATGCAGTCGGCTTTGCGGATTGCACCGCGTGCTTGGTTTAAACCGTAAAGTGTGCGCGATTTTTTAAAGAGCGCGGTTTCGGGTGAGTTAACGTACTTGGCTGGCTCGACATCTTCTTTTTGGCCAGGGACCTTCTCAAAAAACCTTCCCGAAACTGCGATAGGTTCGTTGCCGGCGCCAAATATCGGGAAGATGATACGGCCGCGGAAGCGGTCGAATATTTCGCCTTGTTTTTTCTCCGACCGCACGGCAAAACCGGCGTCTACAATCTCGTCTTTAGAAAATCCGTGCTCGGTTAAGTGCTTTGAAAGCTCCTCCCACTTGGGCGGCGCATAGCCCAAGCGCCACTCCTTACTGCTTTTTGCATTAACACCGCGAGTGGTGATGTACTTTTGCACCTCAGAATGCTTCGCAAGCTCTGCTTCAAAAAAACTTACCGCCGCTTCACACACGGCTCGCAGCCGCTCCTCTTTTTCAACATCTTTGGGCTTGCCTACAAACCGAGTCTCGAGCTTAACTCCTGCTTTTTCTGCCAATTGCTTCAACACGGTCGGGAAGTCGCTCCCCTCCATCTTTTGCACAAAGGAAAAGACGTCTCCCCGCTCGCCACAGCCAAAGCACATGTAGGTCCCGCGCTCGGGGCTGACCATAAACGAGGGCGTGCGTTCTTTATGGAAGGGGCAACGGGCAGTGTAGTTCTTCCCCGCTTTTTTGAGCTGCACATACTGCCCCACGACATCAACAATATTCAGCCGGTCCTTAATCTTTTCCACGTCTTCTGACGACATACCTTCATAGTATACTCCTTGACATTTACTGGTTTTCAAAGTAAAAAGTAATTTGACTTAGTTGGACCACTTGCTACCCAATGGAGGCTGCGACATGCTGAGATATCCAGAGATAGAACGCGCAGAACTGAGGAGGAAAATTAAACGAGAAAATAATCTTATTGTCGGCCTTGTTCTGGCAATACTGGTTCTCGCAGGGCCATTACAACTTCTTGTCCTATATCTCATGAAGTTGCTGGGTATGGAATGACCTGGCAAACGACTAAGGGTGCGCAAACCGAAAGGAATGCGCGCCCTCAATCTTTTTATATATTTAACCTTTACTGCGCTGCTTCGGTTTTCTCTACACGCGGCATCTCAACCGCACGAGGAGTAAACTTTTGCACCATCTCCTGCTTAGGGCTACCTTTGAAGCCCGTACCAGCAGGAATGAGCCGGCCTATAATCACGTTTTCTTTAAGGCCCTCGAGGTGGTCTACCGCGCCTGCAATAGAGGCCTTGATAAGCATGCGAGTCGTGTTTTGGAAGGAAGCTGCCGAGAGGAAGCTTGCGCGCGAGAGCGAGACGTCGAGAATGCCCATGATGAGCCCATCGCCCTTTGCTTTATCGCCACCCGCCTCCGCAGTCTTTTCGTTAACTGCGTTCAAGTCAGTTTCTGGGATAACGTCGCCAACGGAGAGCTCGGTCGAGCCGGAAGCCGTGATTTTAACGCGGCTAAACATCTGGCGGACGATAACCTCGAGGTGCTTGATAGAGATGTTGGCACCCTGGAGCTCGTAGATTTTAACTACCTCGGCGATGATGTAGTCGAGCGTCTTTTCCTTGCCCGCGTACTTGAAGAGGTCTTGGAGGTCGGCAGAGCCGTCGGTTATGAACTGGCCTTTGACAATCGTGTCTCCTGTCTTAACAAGCGGCACACGGCGGAAGTGGACTTCATACTCAACCATGTCCTTGCCTTTCTTGCCTGCCTTAAGGTGTTCGACGTCAGGAGCGACAACAATGATTCTGCTGCCAGGCCCGGTCTTTGCCTCGGGGTCGTCTTTTACCTCAACCACCTGGCCGGAAACTGTCGCGACAACCGCCGGGTTGCGCGGTGCGCGGCGCTCAAAGATTTCTTCGACGCGCGGGAGGCCCTGCGTGATGTCGCCGCCCACGCTCGCGGCGCCTCCGGCGTGGAAGGTACGCATGGTGAGCTGGGTGCCCGGCTCGCCGATTGCTTGCGCCGCAACGGTACCCACCGCTTCGCCCAAGGCCACCGGCTTCATGGTGCCAAGGTCTGCACCGTAGCACTTGGCACAAACGCCCTTATGCGACTTGCAAACCACGGGTGAGCGTACGTACACGCTCTCTACACCGAGTTCTTCTATATGTTTGGCATCCTTTTGAGTTATGAAGTGACCTTTTTTGTAGTGGGTCGCGCCTTCGTGTTCAACATCGCCCGCCAAGTAGCGGCCTGTAATATTTTGTGCGAGAAAGACGCCGATACCAGAAGCGGATTCGCGCTGAATCGTGAGGCCGTCTTTGGTTCCGCATTCTTCTTGCGAGACAACCACGTCTTGCGCGACGTCGAAGAGGCGGCGGGTCAGATACCCTGCTTTGGCGGTGTTGAGCGCCGTGTCGGAGAGGCCCTTGCGCGAGCCGTGGGTGGTAATAAAGTACTCGATCGGGGTCAAACCTTCCTTCATGGACTTTGTAATCGGGAATTCAATTGCCTCGCCGGTGGGAGACGCGATAAGGCCCTTCATGCCGGCCATCTGGGTTACCTGGGCCACGGAGCCGCGAGCGCCGGATTTAAGCATGTCAGAGACCGGCCCGTTTTCTACGAGTGTTGCAGGGATCAGTTTCTCAACCTGTGACTTAGCACCGTGCCAGATCTCGATGTTGAGGCGGTAACGTTCCTCTTCGGAGAGCAGGCCCTGCTCCCAGTGTTTTATAACTTCATCCGATTTCTTCTGCGCTTCGGCGACGATTGCATCTTTCTCCTTCGGTATCTTGATGTCGTCGAGAGACCACGTGATGCCTGATTGCGTAACGTAACGGAAGCCGAACGTTTTGATGCGGTCCAAAATTTCCGGTACCCTGTCGAGACCGTAGCGTTCAATCAGGTCGTCTACCAAGTGTGCAAGCGCTTTCTTGTCTACAGGTGCGTTGACAAACGGATAGTCTGAAGGAAAGACGGTGTTGAAGAGGAGCCGGCCGACGGTAGTCTCGAAGAGCTGGCCGCCAAACTGCGAGTACTTCTCTTTTTCCGAAGGCTGTACTTTGACCTTTGCCTGGAAGCCCACCGCTCCGTAGTCGTAAGCCAAAATTGCGGCGTTGGGGCTCTGGAATGCCATCCCCTCTCCCTTAGCACCGGCGACTTCTTTAGTCATCCAATATGAGCCGAGCAAGATGTCGAGAAGTTTGGTCGCAACGACCGGCTCGCCGCTCCCAGGCTTGAGGATGTTTTTGTTTGCAGCCATAATAAGCCGCGCTTCTGCCTGCGCTTCAGAGCTAAGCGGTACGTGCACGGCCATCTGGTCGCCATCGAAGTCCGCGTTAAATGCAGGGCACACCAGCGGGTGCAGCTGGATAGCGTTTCCTTCAATAAGGACCGGCTGGAAGGCCTGGATACCGAGGCGATGAAGCGTAGGTGCGCGGTTGAGGAGTACGTATTTGTCTTTGATTATCTCTTCGAGGATTGCCCACACTTCCGGCACGCCCTCGTCTATGAGGCGGCCTGCACCGCGGATGTTGTACGCAAGTTCTTTCTCTAGGAGTTTGCCGATAACAAATGGGCGGAAGAGCTCGAGCGCCATGTGCTTAGGGAGACCACACTGGTGGAGTTTGAGTTCCGGACCGACGACGATTACCGAGCGGCCGGAGTAGTCGACGCGCTTGCCGAGCAAGTTCTGGCGGAAGAGGCCGTGCTTGCCTTTAAGATTGTCAGAAAGAGATTTGAGCGGGCGGGTGCGGGCCTGCGTTGTTGCAGAGTATGCCGCACCGCCATGGCGAATTGAGTTGTCTATGAGTGCATCCACCGCCTCCTGCAAGATGCGCTTCTCGTTGCGCAAAATGACATCAGGTGCGTGAATGTCAAGCAGTTTCTTCAGGCGATTGTTGCGGTTGATGACGCGGCGATAGAGGTCGTTGACGTCACTGGTTGCATGGCGGCCGCCTTCAAGCGCGACCATAGGCCGGAGGCCCGGCGGGATAACCGGAATGCGGGTGAGGAACATCCACTCAGGGCGGACGTTCGCGCGCACCATGGCGCGCAGACTGGAGAGACGTTTGCCGAGCTTCTCGCGCTCGGCGGCGCCCGCGGTCTCGAGTGCGGTTTCAACAATGGAAACCTGCTCTTTGAGATCCAGATCTTTGCAGAGGTTGTAAATTGCTTCGGCACCGATGCCCGCCTCAAACGAAGCGCCGTATTTAATGGCAAAGCGGTGATATTTGGGCTCATCCAACACTGCACCAACCTGGATAGAGTCGATGTCGCGCTTAGCTTCGAGGAAGAGCTCTTTCATTTTCTCCTTCGACTTATCGTCCTGGAGATTCTTGAGTTTTGCCTTGTACTCGGTTTCAAGCTCGGCGCTGATGCGTTCTTTCTCGTTTTTATGCACAGCCGTTACGACGTAGCCCGCAAAGTAGACTACCTTTTCAAGCTCGCCCGCGGAGAGCCCGAGGACCATTGCAAGGCGGCTCGGAATTGCACGTAGGAACCACACGTGTGCCACAGGCACGGCTAAGTCGACATGGCCCATGCGCTCGCGGCGGACTATTGAGCGCGTGATCTCGACACCGCACTTCTCGCAGGTAATACCCTTGTAGCGGATGCCGCGGTATTTGCCACAGTAACATTCGTAGTCTTTTTCAGGACCGAATATTTTTTCGTCAAAGAGGGAGTTTTTCTCCGGCCGCTGGGTACGGTAGTTGATAGTTTCTGGTTTTGTTACCTCGCCGTGAGACCACTCTAAGATGCGCTCGGGCGACGCCGGGCGTATGCGCACCGCGTCAAAGTCGCTTACCTCGGCACCCGGCGTCTTGCGCGCAGGCGTGCCAACGCGCTCGCCGTGGCGCAGGAGCTCGGCATCGAGCGAGAGGCCGCGCAGCGTGTGGAGGAGTACGTTAAAGGAAGCGGGCGCAAAGTGATGGGAGATAGGTTCGCCGCGCACGAGCGCGTCGAAGGCCGCCGAGCGCCCCTGGATGTCGTCGGACTTAATAGTGAGCATTTCTCGGAGCGTATAGGCGGCGCCGTAGCCAAGAAGCGCCCACACTTCCATCTCGCCGAAGCGCTGGCCGCCGCCCTGCGCTTTGCCGCCCAAGGGCTGCTGGGTAATCAGAGAGTATGGACCAATCGAGCGCATGTGGATTTTGTCCTCAACCATGTGGTGGAGCTTCAAGATATACATGTAGCCAACTGCAATATCCTGTTCAAACTTCTCGCCGGTGCGGCCGTCGTAGAGTCGCATCTTGCCGTTTTCATTGTGACCGGCTTTTTTAAGTTCTTCGCGAATCTCCACTTCGGTTGCACCTTGAAACGGCGGGCAGATTGCCTGATAGTTAAGCGTGTTTGCCGCGAGCCCCAAGTGAAGTTCGAGGATTTGTCCCAAGTTCATGCGGCTTGGCACGCCAAGCGGCGTCAAAATGACATCTACCGGACGGCCATCTTCGGTGTAGGGCATGTCCTCCTCGGGCAAAATGCGCGAGATAACACCCTTATTGCCGTGGCGGCCGGCGAGCTTGTCTCCGACAGAAATAGCCCGGAGCTGCGCAACTTCTATATGAATGCGCTTGATGATACCGCTCTCGAGGTTGTGCCCCGCCTCGCGGGAAAATACTTTTACGCCGATGACGCGACCGCGCTTGCCGTTTTCAACACGCAAACTCGAGTCTTTCACGTCGCGCGCTTTGTCGCCAAAAATCGAACGGAGGAGACGCTCTTCCGGGGTGAGCTGAGTCTCGCCCTTGGGAGTAATCTTGCCTACGAGAATGTCGCCCGGGCGCACCTCCGAGCCGGTGCGTACAATACCGTCTTCGTCGAGGTTGCGAAGCTTGGTTTCGGAGACATTAGGGATGTCATGGGTAGTTTCCTCCGGACCGAGCTTGGTGTCGCGTACGTTGCAGACAAACTCTTCTATATGAATAGACGAAAACTTTGAGTCTTTAACGAGGCGCTCGGAGATGATAATCGCGTCTTCGTAGTTGGCGCCGCTCCAGCACATAAAGGCGACGAGGGCATTTTGGCCGAGCGCTAGCTGGCCGCCGTCGGTCGAAGAAGCGTCGGCAAGAAGGTCGCCCTTCTTAACTTTCTGCCCTACTTCAACGGTGGGGCGCTGGTGGAGCGCGGTAAAGCCGTTGGTGCGTACAAAGTTGACGAGGCTGTACTCAGTCTCTTTGCCTTTTGCATTTTTAACGACCACTTTTTTGCCGTCTGCCTTGGTGACCGTACCCTCTTCTTTTGCCAAGTGGAGCCGGCCGGTGTCCCTGGCCGCACGAGCTTCGATGCCGGTTGCCACAAGCGGCGCCTCGGGGATAATGCAGGGCGTGGCCTGCTTTTGCATGTTAGAGCCCATCAGAGCGCGGTTGGCGTCGTCGTGCTCGAGAAACGGGATCATCGAGGTTGCGATGGAGAAGGGCTGCTCCGGCGCCACGTCCATATAGCTCACCGTCTCGCGTGCGACGCGGGTGGGCGCTCCGTTTAAGCGCACCTCGACCGATTCTTCGAGGATCTGGCCGTCTTCCCCTACCTTGATTCCGGCGTGGGCAATAGGTTCTTTCTCCTCTTCGGCCGCATTGAGATAGACAATTTCCTTTGTAACTTTGCCTCCTACTACGCGCGCGTAGGGAGTTTCAATCATTCCAAACTCGTTGAGCCGGGCAAACATAGAGAGACGCAAAATGAGGCCAATGTTCGGGCCTTCAGGCGTCTGGATGGGACAGAGGCGCCCGTAGTGGCTTGGGTGCACGTCGCGCACCTCAAAGCCCGCGCGCTCTCGCGTGAGGCCGCCCGGGCCCAAAGCCGAGAGCGTGCGCAAGTGCTCGATCTCGTTGAGTGCATTCTCCTGCGCGTGGAATTGTGAGAGCTGGTTGGTTGTAAAAAACTCTTTGATGCGCGCCTGCAAGGGCCGTGGATTCACAAACATAACGGGCTGAGAGGCCTCGGCGTCTATGGTCGACATACGGTCTTGGATGTTGCGCTTCATGTGAGTCAAACCAACGCGCAAGCGGCTCTGAAGCATCTCGCCTACGTAGCGCACGCGCCTCGAACCCAGGTGGTCGATGTTATCTTCAGTGGCGTTAGGGTCGTTTTCAAGCGCAATAACATGACGCACCACCAGCACGAGGTCGTCCAAACTCAAGGTCTTCCTGGTGAGTTCCTTCTCGTCGAGAGATTTATTGAAACGCTGATTAAAGCGGTAACGCCCCACGCGAGAGAGATCATAACGCTCCTCGCTAAATATAGAGTTTATATAATCTTTGGCGTTTTGCGTGGTGGCAAGGTCTCCGTCGCGCAGACGCTTGTGGATTTCCACATATGCCTCGTCGGCCGTTTTTGCCGGGTCGAGCTCTATAGCCGACTCTATCCAGCGTTTTTCGTGGGAAGTTGCAGAAAAGAGAGACTTTAGATCGCTGTCGTACTGGGCGCCGAGGA
>Ga0155626_113_pt2 | contig 10694 bp, 13 predicted proteins | sample RifCSPhighO2_12_FD_107283 | JGI IMG/M metagenome (GOLD analysis project Ga0155626, IMG submission 107283) | Candidatus Adlerbacteria bacterium RIFCSPHIGHO2_12_FULL_53_18 | reverse complement strand
ACCTTGGCACCGAAGTGGCGCTTGCCCTTCACCTCCTCTGCGGTAAAAAAGACGCCGTAGGAGCGTGCGAGTTGCGGGACTATGACGCGCTCGACGCCGTTTATGACAAACGTGCCGTGCGAGGTCATCACGGGGAAGTCCGCAAGAAAAACTTCCTGCTCGGTTTCAGAGCCGGAAGTTTTGTTTTTGAGGCGGACAATAGCGCGCAGAGGAATGTCGAGCGAGAGTTTTTGAGCCTTGGCGTAGTGCTCGTCGTACTTAGGTTCGCCGAGCTCTATCTTTACAAACTCGAGGTCAAACTTTTTTCCCGAGTAATCCTTAATAGGAGTAAATTCTTTAAAGGTATCCTTGACGCCTTCTTTAAGGAGCCAATTAAAAGAGTCGAGCTGAGCCTGCGAGAGATTCGGCGTCTCGACACGAGGGGCTTTAAACCGGCTGAAAAATTTTTGCTCTCGCATTGGTTTTATTAATTACGCAGGGTGACTAATTAATCGAACGTGAACAATCTAAAAATAGAGTGCAACTAAGATATCCACAGCCCTAAAACACGAAAAAGTACGGGGGCGCACAGCTCCCTTGCTCGACTCATCAAGCTTTCCTATTTGGTAGTTCCCTCTACCACTATGTGTATCGAAACCCCGCTTCTCGATACTCAATCATGCCCCGCTATTGGTTTCAATAATGAGTATACACCCCATTCCTAGGGCGTCAACCCCTTATCCCCTGGGGTTACTGCGCCTTTTGGAGCGAAGAGCGTCTATTTTGACATGATGGCCGGAGAGGAGGACTTTGGGCACCCGGTAACCCTTTCCCTTGTGCTTGATGACCTCAGGGCGGGTGTAAACATCATGACTCGCTACCCGACCTTCCTCAAGGCTTTCAAAGCGACCAAGCACGCCTTTTATCTGCCTAGCCGCGGCATCGATTATGGCAAGCGCTGGCACCTCGCCACCAGTCAATATATAGGGGCCGACCGACACCTCCTCGGCCTTTAAAACCTTTTTTGCGCGGGCATCAATGCCTTCGTACCTGCCACAGACAATAATGACATCTTTATTTTTTGTAAGTGCTTTGGCGTAGGCGTTGGTAAGCGGCCTACCACCAGCCGATGTAATAATCACCTTTGGTTTCTTAGTTCCATATATGGAACTCCTTACCTTCTCTACCGCTCTAATAACCGGTTCTGCTTTGATGACCATACCTGGTCCTCCACCATACGGCCTATCGTCAACTTGTTTATAGCCCCATTTGCCTGCCCCGTAGCCAGCGCGAAGCGCTGTGGTAGTGGGGTTCGTGACAGAGTCGCGTAGCTGATAAACTTTTACCTTTAGCTTTTTATCTTTCTGTGCACGACCAAGAATCGAGGTGGTGGTATACGCCTCGATTACTTCGGGGAAGAGTGTGACTACATGAAAATTCACCCGCGCACAATACCACAAAATTGTAAAATAGTGAAGCCGCCCGAGGAGTCAGGCGGCTTCGGGTTCGTCAAAAGCTGGAGCCAGCCAGGTTTCTGACAGAACGAAGTGAATAATTGATGTCTCCTCAAAGTCGAAGACGACAAGAAAGTTGTGTTCGTCCAAGACCTTAACAACTATTCCGACTTCACCTTGAGGAATTGTTGCGAGCTGGAGCCCTTGCCTGCGATCATATTCGTCCACGACTTGCCCATACCGCGCGACAATCGATTGACTCAAAGCCACATACGGAATCTCCCGTACATAAAGATCCATTGAACTTTCTCCCGCTAACTAAAACCTATTTGGATTGTAGACTAAAAATCTAGAGGCGTAAATCGTCCATCGCTTCATCAACGGACTTCATGGCGGGAGAAGACGGAGTCGAAGAAGAGTCGGAGTCGCTGCCCCACGAGGTTGCGTGGCCGGTGCCGCCCGCTGGTTCATTAATCTTAAGGTTTACGCGGGCATTATGCTTCATCCCTACCACGCGAAGGAGGGTGCGAATTGCTTTGGCAGTGTTTCCCGAGCGGCCGATGACCTTACCCATGTCGTCTCCGTGGAGGTCAAGTGTAAGTAGGACGCCCATCTCGTCGACAGTGCGCCCAATTTTGACATCCTCCGGGTGCTCTACGAGCCCCTTGATGACAAATTCCAAAAACTCCTGATCCTTTTCTGCCATGCTGTATATGTAATTTTGTTAATTAGGCCTGCGGAGGGCCTCCTTCCTACAATGTTAGGCGCTTGCCTTCTCTTCCGCAACTACGTTATCCCCTTTTGCCACTACCGGAGCTTCTCCGACGCTTTCGGTCGGAGCCCCGACCCCTTCGGGCGTCGGGGTTGCCACCTCTTCTTCCTTTTTAGGGGGAGACTTTTGAGGAAGCACGTTTATCTTCTTGCCTTCGATTATTTTTTGCGAAATGAGGAGGTTGTGGACCGTGTCGGAGACAGTGGCACCCATGCCTATCCAGTGCTTGATGCGGTCGGCCTTCAGTGCGACACGATCAGAGCGTGCGTCGTAGGATCCCAAAAGTTCATTAAAGTTGCCGGTCTTTGCGGCACGTTTAGACTCAACCAAAATAACCCGGAAACTCGGGTCGTTTTTGCGGCCAACGCGCTGTAAGCGGATAGTTAACATGGTCTCGGACACAGTAGCATAGATATGTTATAGTGGCAACAAGTGACGAAAAGTAAGGAGCAAAGATCAAAAAAACTCATCTCCGGAGTCGTGCAGGTAACCCGCAAAGGCACGGGATACTTGGCCTGGCCGGAAGAACCAGAAAAAGAAGATGTTGAAATCAGGACCGAGGACTTGGGCGGTGCCTTAAACGGCGACACGGTTGAGGTCGAGCTTCTGGGGCTTTTTCCCCGCCCCAAAGGCAAAGTGCATAAAGTAGTTGCCCGTGTTAAAGAAGAATTTGTTGCAACAATCAAAGATGCGCGCACGGCAGTTGCAAGCGACATCCGGGTGTACCGCCCGTTTGCACTCGCAGAAGAAAGCAATTTTGCACCGGGAGAAAAGGTGCTCGTGCGTCTGCTCTCTTTTGATGGTAAGCAAGACCCAAAGGGCACAATCGTCAAACACTTGGGCCGCGCGGGCGAGCACAAAGTAGAAATGAACGCCATCGTGCTTGAGCACGGCTTCCGCACAGAATTTCCAGAAGAAGCAGAGCGCGAAGCACGCGAGCTAGAAGAGCGCCACGCGCAAATTATTGAAGAAGAGCTGGGGAAACGCACCGACTTCCGCGGCACGCCGACCATGACCATCGACCCTGCCGACGCCAAAGATTTTGACGATGCGCTTTCGATTGTTGAGCTCCCGAACGGCGAGTACGAAGTCGGTGTACACATAGCCGATGCAACCCACTTTGTCCGCCCCGGCACTGCACTCGACGACGAAGCGGTCCGTCGCGGCACCTCTGTCTATCTTGTCGACTCCACCATTCCCATGCTCCCGCATGAGATTTCAGCCGGTATCGCAAGCCTGAAGCAGGGCGAAGACCGGTTGGCCTTCTCCGCCGTCTTCCGGATGAACGACAAGGCCGAGGTAGTAGACCGCAAGTTTCAAAAGACCATCATACGCTCACAAAAGCGCTTCACCTACGAAGAAGCACAAGAGGTGTTACAGACCGGAAAGGGGCCGTTTATCAAGGAACTCGGCCGGCTGCGCCAGCTGGCGCGGGTACTGCGCAAGAAGCGCGAACATGAAGGGGCGATAGATTTTGGCGACAACGAAGTAAAGTTTACGCTCGACAAGGACGGCAAACCAATCTCTGTTGTACGCAAAACCCGCATTGAGACCATGCTGATGATTGAGGAGTTTATGCTCCTCGCCAACCGCGAGGTAGCAACCTACATCTCCGAGCTCGCTAAAAAAGTGCCGGAGAAAAACTTGGTCTTTCTCTATCGAATTCACGACGAACCAAAAGAAGATCGTATTGAGGAACTAGCGACCTTTGTGCGAGCAATAGGCTATGAGTTTGGCAAACAAAAAAAGAGGCCGGGTGTCAAAGACATCGCAAAACTCCTTAAAGATATCGAGGGCAAGCCCGAGGAGCATCTAATCCGCACCGCTACACTTCGCAGCATGGCCAAAGCAATATACTCGACAAAAAATATCGGGCACTTCGGCCTTGCATTTGAGTACTATACACACTTTACCTCGCCTATCAGGCGCTACCCGGACATGCTCGCGCACCGAATTCTTGCCTCACACCTAGACGGCAAGCCGATAACGAGAACGGAGTATGGCCATCTTGAAAAACTGTGTATCGAGGTGTCAGCGCGCGAGGCGGAGGCTGTTGATGCCGAGCGTGAGTCTATCCGCTACAAACTGGTTGAGTATATGTCGACCAAGGTCGGCCAAACGTTCGAGGGCGTTATCTCTGGTGTCACCGACTGGGGCCTCTATGTTGAAGAAAAACAATCTTCAGCCGAGGGGCTGGTACGCATCCGCACGCTTGGTAAAGAGTTTTTTACTTATGTGCCAAAAGAATATGCGCTCGTCGGCGAACGCACTAAAAAAAAGTTCGCACTCGGGGACAAGCTCCGAGTGCGATTGGTAGCGGCCGACTTAGCGGCCCGAACTCTCGATTTTGAGTTGGTGAACTAGTCGAACCGCAGGTTGCCGTTCTGACGGGCAAAGTGATCGCGAACCACTTGCGGGATGGACTCCCCGTGGTCAAGCACGAGCCAGGCACTGTCTTCCAGCTTCACTCTGTCCCTTTCTTTCAACCTCCGTTGGAACTGCCCTCCTTGCAGACGATAGTCGCACTCCTGAAAAGTCACCTCTTCGCTCATGTGCGGCCCTCCTTCGCCAAATCCACTGTAGCAAAACGGACTCTACTTCGCCACCGCAGTAGCCTCCTCAAAGTTGACAGAGAGAAGCTTGGAAACGCCGTCTGAGCCCATGGTTATGCCATAGAGCACACTGGCGCGAGACATGGTCTCGCGATTGTGGGTAATGAGGATGAGTTGCGACTTTTTAGCCAAGTTCTCGATCATATCGCCATAGCGTCTTGAGTTTGCCTCGTCGAGCGCGGCATCGGTCTCATCCAAAATTAAAAACGGCGGCGGGTTGACCTGGCTCATTGCAAAAATAAGGGCAATAGAGGTCAGCGCGCGCTCGCCGCCGGAGAGCATGTGCAAGCCCTTAACGCGTTTGTGCGGGAGTGATACGTTTATATCTATCCCCTCTTCGATTTCTTCAAGATCCTCGTCTCCTTCGTTCTCCGATTCAGTATCATTCTCCGTCTGCACCCCGGCACCGCGGCGAAGTTTCTTTTCTTTAACTATTTGGAGCGCGGCAGTGCCGCCGCCGAACATGAGCTTAAAAAAGTTGTCGAACTCTTTATTTATCCGCTCGATACCTTTACCAAAGCGCACTTCTAACGTATCGGTAAGTTCGTCGATAAGCTCATGGAGTTTCCTAGCCGAAGTTTCCAGGTCTTCGAGCTCACGCGCCAAAAAGGCATCGCGTTCGCTGGTCTCCTTGTGCTCTCTTAATATCTCGCTTCCACCAATGAGCCCCGTTTCCTCGAGCTTGATTTTCATCCGCTCGAGCTTGCGGCGGCGATCTTCCTGCATCTTGCGAGGCTCGTCCGCCATATCCGCGTTTAACACGGCTTCTCCAGAAACCAAGCGAACGCGGTGCTCTTCGTACTCCGCTGCAGCACGGCCAATCAACGCTCCCGCCTCGGCGAGTTCAGACCTGAACTGTTCTTTGTCGCGTGCAAGCGACTCCTCGCGCGCCTTAAAGCCAACCAGTGCGGCATCGAGCTCGCCTCGCCTCGCCATCGCGGCAAAGAGTTCGCGTTCTGACTCGCGACTTAAGTCTTTTTCGCTTTCGATCTTTTTGCGCAGATGCTCGACCGCCTTCGTTATCCGCACCTCTTCAGCTGCAAGCTCTTTAAGCTCTTTCTCGAGATCTGCTTTTTTATGATCCAAGTCCTCGCTTGAGATGCCACTTTCGTTCTCGCCGCGGGTGAGCCGCCCGATAAAATCTTTAACATTCGAAATGAGTGTATGCAGCCGCTCTTTAAAACTTGCGGTATCGAGGTTCTCGAGCTCTTTGAGGAGCCCCTCGGCAAAGTATTTTGCTTCACTTGCCGGCACTGTCGCTCCCGCCACCTTGGCAAGCCGCTCGCGAGCAGTAAGCTCGCCTTCTATGCGCCCCAGCTCACGCTCGGCCTCGCCGCGCTTCGTAACCGCAATACGACCTTGACTCTCAAGCTCTATGAGCTCACGCGCCTCCCCGTCGTTTTTCTTTTTGCTTACCTCCGACCTTAAGTTATTTATCTTCGAATCGATCCTCGTCCGCTCATCCAGAGGCTCCGACCGCTCCTCTTTGAGCGTCGCTTCGGCAATATGGATGTAAACACTCTCGCGCTTCAAATACTCAAGATATTTCTCTGCAAGCTCACTACGCAAGATTTCCGATTCTTCTATCTTTTTAACTTGGCTTGCAAGAAACTTGAGGTGGGGGCTTAGCTCCCGCCGAAGTGCCGCGACTTCCCTCATGTTTTCCGCAGTTTTCTCTAACTTTTTCTCCGCCTCTTCCCGTTTATACAAATACGCGGTGAGACCGAGAGCGTCTTCGACCATCTCTCTTCGCTCGCGGCTCGAAGCGGAGAGAATCCGGTCGGCCTCGCCCTGGGAGATGATGTGGTGGCCGGAAGCGCCGATGTTGGCTCCTGCAAGGAGTTCCGCAACGTCACGCAGGCGCACCTGCGAGCCGTTTAGCAGATAGTCATTGAGGCCGTCGCGATGCACCACACGCTCAATAGCGACATCGTCGAAATCAAGGTTGAGCACACGGTCATGGTTGTCAAACACTAATTTTACCCCTGCGCGGCTGCCGCGCGGCATGCTCGCCGAGCCATTCCAGATCAAATCCTCACCCCTGCGCCCGCGCATCGACTTCATCGACTGCTCGCCTAAGACAAAGCGAAAGCTCTCGGCAATGTTTGACTTGCCGGAGCCGTTTGGGCCCACTACCGCCGTTATGGCCGAGGCAAACTCGAGTGGCGTTTTTTTGGCAAATGATTTAAACCCCGAGAGCTCAATGCTCTTTAAACGCATGGGGATATTGTATCAAAAATTACCACCCTTTTTCTTCAAGCGCGTTGCGGGCGGCGTCTTGCTCGGCCTCTTGCTTGCTCTTGCCGCCGCCCTGCGCAAGCAGCATGTCTTTAACGTAGACGCCCACGATAAACTGCTTGTCGTGGTCGGGACCGGTCTCGCGCACCACCGCGTAGTAGGGTGTCGCGCCCTCGGCCTCCTGCGCCTTTTCCTGCAGGGTCGACTTGGGGTCGCGCCAGAGCTTCTTTTTCATAATCTCGTCCATTTTGGGGAAGAGAAACTTCTCTATAAACATCTCAGCGGCTTCGTACCCCTGGTCGAGGTAAATCGCCCCAATCAAAGCTTCGATAGCATTTGCAAGCAGGATGCCGCGCGCGCGGCCCGTGTCTTTTGCCTCGCCGCGGGAGAGCAGGAGGTAGTCGTTCATACCTATCTCGCTTGCAACTTCGGAGAGCGTTACCGCGTTAACCAGTGCCGCGCGAAAAGCAGTTAAGTCGCCCTCCGGCCGCTCTGGAAATTTTTCGTACAAAAAGTGCGTGACGATAAGCTCGAGTACGGCATCGCCCAAAAACTCTAGCCGCTCGTTGTGCTCGGCCTCCTCGTCTCTGTGTTCGTTCAAGTATGAGCGATGCGTAAACGCCTGCCGCAGCAGCCCCTCGTTTTTAAACGTAAACCCTATACCCTGTTCAAACTGCGCAAAATCTTTGGTCATTTCTGTGTCTTACCGGACGTATTGGTTAATTTCTGCACTGCTTTCGTCACTATGGGGAGCATATCTTCGTAAAAATTGAGTTCGAGCGCGTCCTGCAGTTTAAACCACTTTGCGTCGTCGAGGCCGCCCTTCTGCTCGAGCTTTATGTCTGCAAACGGCGACTCGGCCAAAAAGTACGTTACGTGCTTGCGCTTCTTGCCGGTCTCGGGGTCTGAAGCGACATACTCGTTCTCCCCCACCTTTTCTTTAATGCTGATGTCAAGGCCGAGCTCTTCTTTTATTTCGCGCACGGTGCCGTCTTCGACACTTTCATTCGCAATCTCGGGCGCATCGCCGATCTTGCCCTTCGAGAGGGTCCAGTGGCCGAAGATGTCGTGCACGAGCGCGAGATAGAGTTCTCCCCCGTGGCGCGCGTAGACTATGGCGCCGCCCAAGTGCTGCACCGGCATTTGGTCGTACGGCACATCCTTCTTCTTTTTGGAGACTTCGTCTTTGCCGGGCTCGCCCAACTCTTTGTAGACAGCGCCGAGTACGCCGTTGACGAAGCGGCCGCTGTTCTCGCCCCCAAAACTCTTGGCAAGTTCGATCGCTTCGTTGATAGCAACTTTTGCCGGCACTTTGTCGCGGTCGGAAAACAGGAGCTCAAAAAGCCCGAGCCGCAGTACGTTGCGGTCAACAGGCGCGATACGGTCAAGCGGCCACTCAGGCGCCGCTTTTTCTATCACCAAATCAAGATCGTCCTTGCGCTCCAGAACTCCTTTGAGAAGCTCCGCCATAAACGGAGCGTCGCCTGCGGCAGGAGCAAACTCGGCCGTGTTGCGCGAGAGCGCGCTTTCGGCCTGCTCTCCCGAACAGGTACGAATGTCACACTCGAAGAGTGTTTGGAGTACAACCGATCGTGAGAGGTGCCTGTTTGCCATTGTGTGGAAGAACTCGCGCCTGAACCGCCCCGCACCTAGATAGACCCAAGAGCAAAACCAAAAACTACTTCTGTGCTTCGCTCTTATTTCCCTCTTGCTTCTTTGCAAGCTTAGCAGCCTTAGTGGCAGCTTTGCCGGCAAGGTCCAAGACGACACGGCCCTTATAGCGGCCGCATACCGGGCATGCCCGGTGCGACACCTTAGGTGCTCCGCACTCACAATACTGGAGACCCTGCGCTTTAAGCGCATGGTGAGCCCGGTGCTGACCGGTCTGGCTCCTGTTATGTCGCATCCTGACGACCATAAAAAAAATATAGCATCTATGGCTTAAAAAGACAATCCTGTGTATAAAGACTGCAGATCGAACAAACCCAAAGGAGGGAGTCATGCAGCGATCTGCATACGTCTGCCCTCTTCGGGGCGAAAGCGTTTTGCTTGGTCAAAATAGGGATGGCGGAGCGGCAGGAAAGTGGAGTGCGTGCGGCGGCAAAGTCAATAAAAATGAGTGGGTGGTCGCCGCAGCCCGGCGAGAGCTACGCGAAGAATCGTCGCTGGAAGTCGACGAGAAGCATCTCGTACCCTCGGCCCTTGTGACTACCTATCGCGGTTCAGCCGCCTACTACCGGCTGTATATCTTTACGGTCAAACAGTGGATCGGGGAACCGACAGATACATCAGAGATGTATAACCACCAATGGTTCCCTTTCTCGCAAGTTCCGCTCAAGATGATGAGACCAAGCGACCGCCAGTGGCTTCCTTTGGTACTTGCCGGGGAGACCTTTGCGGCTGACATCTACCTCGACGAAGACGGTGAGGCGGTCCGCGAAATAAAAAAATACCGCCCAATGAGATTTAGGAACGAGTTTGCGTGAGCGAACTCGTTCTTCTATTTTTAAAAGTTCAAGGGCCCCGCACAATGTGGGGGGCCCCGCGAACCTTTCTATTTGGCCGTCGTCACGTAGAGCGGCGGATATCTGTCCATCGCCCGCGGCGGTGACCGCATGATCGGCTTAGGAGGTTTCCCCGAAGAAGCAAGATAGTCGGCTTTTTCTTCCTCTGTTGCGCCGGCATTGGGACAGGTGGGCGGACAACCCCACCCGACGCCTTTCCTGACCTTCGCCAGACCGCAAGCCTCTCCTGTTGCCGAGACAACCGTCTTACATTTCCAAATTTTGTCAGCCAATGGTGCCTCCTCAAGCGCCGATATGAACGTTGGACTGCTGTGCCGCAAGCGTGCGAGCCGTTGCGCTGCAGCCGCAACCGGGAGGACAGTGATAGTGTCCGTCCGAGTCACGTGTGCGATCGAGAATGCACCCGATCAAGGCACAAGCTTTTGTGGGAGAATCCTCCTGCGAAGCTGTATCCCCCGAATTACCGTTGGCGTTCGTCAACTTCTTACCCTCCTATGTCTATTGGAATGACTCGGACAGAACTTCGTACTTACAGTAATCAATTCTATCACTTTCTCACCCCTTTTTCAACCTTACAAAAGCTCTTGCGGTGTATATCGCAAAGACCGTGTTGTATGAGCGCTTCACGGTGCTTTTTAGTACCGTAGCCCTTGTGGATATCAAAACCATATTCTGGGTACCGCAGAGCGTGTTTGCGCATCAGCCGGTCGCGTTTAACTTTGGCGGCAATGGAAGCAAGAGAGATGAGAGGTTCACTTTCGTCCCCGCCGATAATCGTTTTTTGATACATAAAGCGGCGAGGTGCGCGGAGTGCGCCATCTAACAAAATCTCTGTCTGCTCGGGCACCACTTCAAGCACACGCAGTGCGCGAGCAATAGCCGCGCGCACGGCAGGCACAATTCCGTACTCGTCGATAAATCGAGCTGAAGAAAACTGCACGCTGTGCCGCAACCCATGTTCCGCTTCCAGCATCCTCAATTTTTCATACCAAATCTCGCGTCCAAGCTCGCTCATCTGCTTGCTGTCCCTGACGCCTGTGAGCAACGTGAGGTCAAATGTCGCTGGCACCACCACAACGCCCACAGAAACCGGTCCGGCCAGCGGCCCCCGCCC
>Ga0155626_118_pt1 | contig 12950 bp, 14 predicted proteins | sample RifCSPhighO2_12_FD_107283 | JGI IMG/M metagenome (GOLD analysis project Ga0155626, IMG submission 107283) | Candidatus Adlerbacteria bacterium RIFCSPHIGHO2_12_FULL_53_18 | reverse complement strand
GGCCGCTTGTTAGGCGAAGACGCGATGTTTGCCGCCTTTGCTCCTGCAGCGGTACTTCTTGAGCCCGAACTTCAGGGGGAAGTACAGGGCGCCGTGGTGGAAGCCTTTGTCCCGATGCGCATAATCATCCCTTCCATCGGCGTCGACGCTTCTATCGAACAGGTCGGCAAGACAGCGGACGGCGCCATGGCAACGCCAAAAGCTATTGCCGACGTAGGCTGGTACAAGTTGGGAGCTAAGCCCGGAGGCGAAGGCAACGCGGTATTTGCGGGCCACGTCAACAACTCACTCGGTTTTCCCGGTGTGTTTAAAGAGCTCTCGCAGGTTAAGAAGGGCGACACCGTCCAGGTTATGGGGGCACAGGGCGAAGTGCTTATCTATGAAGTTGAAAACATCAACACGTATACCGAAGCCAGCGCGCCCCTGAATGAAATTTTTGCAAATTCCGGGTCCTCAAAAGTGGTGCTCATAACCTGCGAAGGTGTGTGGGACGAGGTTACCCACACGTTTGACAAGCGCTTAGTTGTGGTTGCGCGACTAAAGACCCCATGATACGGTAAGGGCGTTCGAGTAAGTCTCCACGCGAGCCAGGCACCTGGGTGCGAGGTCAAGTAAGGAGGGTCGCCTTACGCGAACGGTATCAAGTTAGTTGAAAGTACGCGTATTATGGCACGTAAGTTGTTTGTCGGCGGTCTTCCGTATCGCACGACTAACGATGAGTTGCGCGATGCCTTTGCCAAAGCTGGCGAAGTTGCATCGGCATCTATCGTGACTGATCGCGAGACTGGCCGCTCACGGGGCTTCGGCTTTGTTGAGATGGCAAACGACGGTGACGCCGACTCTGCTATTCAGATGTGGAATGGCAAAGAGTACGACGGTCGCACGCTCACAGTCTCCGATGCACGCCCGAAGGCCTAAGGTCTTCGAGCAAGTCTGCAAAACACCCCGCTACCAAGCGGGGTGTTTTGTTTTGGTATGATGCATGCATGCAAAAACTCCTACGCGCTCTGAAGGAAGTTCCTCTCCGTGACCTACCGTGGCGCAAAACCCGCGACCCGTACAAAATCCTGGTTTCAGAAATTATGCTCCAACAGACGCAGGTAGAGAGAGTCATGCCGTTTTATATTCGTTTTATCCGGCAATTTCCAAACGCGCGTGCGCTTAGCAAGGCACCACTATCGAAAGTTTTAAAGGCTTGGCAGGGTTTGGGCTATAACCGCCGCGCGGTGTGTTTACAGCGCTCCGCAAAGATTTTAAGCGAAGCAAAAGTGTCTTCGCGTCTTCCAGGTGTCGGGCCTTATACGAAAGCTGCAGTAGAGGCCTTTGCATACAACAAGCCTACTATTTTTATTGAAACAAATATCCGCACAGTCTTTCTGTATTATTGCTTCGGGCGACTTGATATATCAAGTCACTCTGTACGAAAGATCTCAGATAAAGAAATCTTGCCACTTGTGGAAAAGGCTCTAAAGAAGTCAGGTATAGAGCCGCGCGAGTTTTATGCGCGGTTGATGGACTTAGGCACCCAGCTGAAGCGGCAGGGGATTAAGCTCAACAACAAGAGCGTTCACTACACCAAGCAGTCAAAATTCGAAGGTTCGTACCGCCAACTGCGCGGGCAGATCTTGCGCACGGTGCTAGAAGAGCCGGCAACGCTACACCGCCTCATACAAGTTATCGCTCGCTCCCGGCGGGATGTCGTCAAAACGCTCGCCTCACTAAGCAGCGAGGGCGTTATAAAACTCAAGCGCAATAAATTTTATATTGCAGGTTAAAAAGAAGAGGACCGGCTTTTGGGCCGGTCCTCAAACGCCTCGAGTGAGGCAAGTTTCAGATGAGCGCTCGTTTGCTCTCGATCGCCCTTGCACCGCAGGAGCATTCCACGAGGGTCTTGTAGGTGGCCATCGGGAATCGGTTGCCCTGGCCGATAGGGTCTTCGTCGGTGAAGCTCTCACCGAGGTTCTGATCCCACGGCAGGTCTCTCCATTTATGGGAGTGGTTGGGGCTGCCTTCCTCGAGCATCTGCAGCGGCAATGTGCGCGGAGCTATTGCCTGATGCAGCTGCTCCATATGCTCGAGCGTCGGCGCCTGCTCAAAGGCGCGATGTGCCTCGTTTGGCGTTATGCTCCGGGGTGGCGTAGGGGCCGGTTTTCCGCGACGGAAGGTGCGGATAGCTGGAAAGAGTCCCGCGATGTTCATGAGGAACGTTCTCCCTGTTGGAACCAAGGATACTATACATTTATAATCCCTAATCGTCAACTCTACACCCCTAACACCACCGGGATCACGATGGGGCGCTTGTTGGTTTTTTCGAACAAATATCTGGCGACAGCGTCGGTGACGTTGTTTTTGACATAGTCGAAGTTGACCGGCTGCTGGTTTTTGGTCGTATCTTCAATCGTTTTCTTAACCAGCAAGCGTGTTTGATTCAGAAGCTCCTGGCTCTCGCGCAGGTACACGAAGCCGCGCGAGATAATGTCGGGGCTTTTGCGCAGGCGGCCGTTCTTGGGGTTTACGGTCGCGATTATGACAAACATACCTTCCTGCGCCAAGACGGTCCGGTCGCGTATAACGACCTCCTGTATATCGCCGATAGAAAAGCCGTCTACAAGCCGCAAGCCCGCAGGTGCCATATCTTTGAGCCGTACGATTTTTTGCCCTTCATTCTGAATTTCGATAACACATGAGTTGTCAGGAATAACTATCTCATCCTCGGCGCGGCCACATGCCTTGGCGATGTCGGCATGTACTCTTAGCATATAGTGGTAGCCGTGCATCGGCATAAAGAAGCGCGGGTTGATTTTTTGATGAATCCAAAAGGTTTCGTCGCGGTTGGCGTGGCCCGAGGCGTGGACATCCATCGTGTCGCGGTGGATGATGCGCGCGCCCTGGCGCGAGAGGTTGTCTTTAAGCTTTTGTACGCTGCGTTCGTTGCCCGGCACGATTGAAGATGAAAGTACCACCGTGTCGCCCTTCTTGATCTTTACATACTTATGCGTCTTCATCGCAATCCGCATCAAGGCCGCAAACTCGTCGCCTTGGGCGCCAGTTGCGAGTATTGCCACTTTGCTGTCGGGGATGCTCTCAAGCTGTTCTGAGGTGATAAAAGTCTTGTCGGAAACTTTAAGGAGCCCGAGTTGTTTTACGATCTCGATGTTGATTTTCATTGAGCGGCCTTCAATCAAAATTTTGCGACCAACGCGCTCTGCCTGCTCAATCATACGCATCAGGCGCTCAAGCTGGGAGGAAAAGGTGCCGATAATAAGCCTGCCCGGCGTCGAGGCAATAATCTCGTCGAGGTTTTTTCTCACCGTACGCTCGGGGAGCGAAAAGCCGGGACGTTCACAGTTTGTTGAGTCTGCACCAAGAAAAAGCACTTTACGGTCCTTGAACCACGCAAAACCCTTTTCTTCTTCCTCAGTCGGTACGCCGTTTTCGTGGTCGAGGCGGAGGTCGCCAGTAAAGACGATGTCGCCGTACGGGGTCTCGATTACGATACCCATCGCGTCAGGGATCGTGTGGTACACAGAGAAAAAGCGCACCCGTAAGTCGCCGACCTTTACGGTAGACTCGCGTTCGACCTCGTGGAGGTCGATGGGTTTCAGGTTCGGAAACTCTTCCTGGCGCTTTTTTATCATCACACCCGTAAGCTGGCGCGTGTAGATGGGCGGGTAGCCGATGCGATCGACGATGTAGGGAATGCCGCCGATGTGGTCGAGGTGCCCGTGTGTGATAAACATCCCGCGGATTTTTTCCTTGCGATCCTCGAGATACTTCGTGTTGGGGAGGATGTAGTCGATGCCGGGCGTGTCGTCCTCTCTAAACTGGAAGCCACAGTCGACAATGATGATGTCGTCGCCAAACTCGACCACGGTCATGTTGCGGCCTATCTCCTCCACGCCGCCAAGCGGGATGATACGGATATTGCCCGGCTCCAAAGGTGGAATAGGCTTCTCCTCGCCATTGCCGCCGTTGCCGCTGCTCTCGCGGATCTCTCTAGGCGGATGCACTTGGTGCGGGCGCGGGCCACCGGGGCGCGGCCGCCGCCGGTCTCCTCTAAATCCAGGCCGGCCGCGGCCGCCGCGTGGTCGTGGGGGTTTTCCTTGTCCTTGCATATCTGTGGTTAGTTAAATAGTGGTGTCGGGTAAAAATACTGGCCAGACGTGGTCGACCTCCCGATGCCACTCGCGCACGGAGAGAAAGCGGTCACTCGAGGTCTCTATAAAGCCCAGCTCAAACCCTTTGATATCGTTAGGAATACTATACACGAAATCCGGCGCATAGAGAAATACCGCAGGGATGTCTTTCCGAAGCTCCGCTTCGAACTCCGCATAGAGCGAGGCGCGCACTTCTTCGTCACTTGTCTCGCGCAGGGCCTTTAACAAGCGGTCTGCCGTGGCGTTGGCATAGAGCGCGATGTTAAGGCCAGGGTCGTTGCGCTGCGATGAGTCCCAAAAGGCAAACAGATCGAGCTCACGCCCGACAACTTCGCCAAAAAGAAGCGCCTCATACTTGCGCGGCCGAATGACGTTTTGCGATAGGTCGCCCTGGTCAAACACCTGTATCTCAATTTTTGCCCCCATGCGCTCCCACGCCTCTTTGACAAACTCGGCGGCAGCCCGGAGCTCCGCGACGTTGCCGGTCGAGATAGTAAATGAGAGCTGCAGGGTCTTTTCATCTTCGTCAGAGCCTGTTGTTTTGAAGAGCGTGCCGTCTTCCGATGTTTCCCATCCGTCGGAAAGCAAATGCTCGCGTGCGGCAAGTGCGCGGTCCTCTGCCGCAGCCGCCGGTTTCGCTGCACTCTGCACGACAACACCCGGCGGCACGGGGCCACTTAAGGCTGTGCCGTAGCCGCCTAGGATGTTGGCGACGAGAGCTTCACGGTCGACCGCCATTTCGAGCGCCACCCGCACGTCAAGGTCGCGCAGTACTGCCGCTTCGTTTTGGTTAAAGAAGATGCCGAACACGCGGTTTAGTGCGGAGCGCTCGGTGTGGTTGTATGGGAGTTCAGGCAGAAGCGAAGGGGAAACGCTGCTCACTGCTTCGATGTCGCCGCGTGCCAAAGCGGCAATAAGCTCCTCCTCGTTTTGGTAAAAGTTGAAACGCATGCTTGAGAGGTAGGGACGCCCCAGTGTGTAATCGTCAAAAGGCCGCAGTTCATATGAAGAGGGGATCCCAGATGCCGTGCGCGAGACACTCTTCACTTGAAACGGCCCCGAGCCTATGGGGGAAGTATTAAGCTCGCTAAAGGGAAACTCCTCAACACTCACCTGGCTCCAGAGATGTTTGGGCAAAATCCCCACTGTCGCGTTGTTGATAAACGGAGCATAGGGCTGAACCAGGGTAAAACGAACCGTGCGATCGTCCAGAGCCTCAACGGTAACGCCCTCCCAGTTGGCGCGGATGGGGCTCTTTAGGCTCGGGTCCTGGATTTTTGCAACCGTAAACGTCACGTCATGCGCGCTAACCACTGTGCCGTCGTGGAAGGTAGCGTCTTCTCGCAAGTAAAACGTATACACGCGGCCACCGTCCGACAGTTCAAAGCTCGAAGCTAGGTTCGGTACATACTCTCCTTCAGGCGTGGTTTTAAGAAGGCCGGAGTAAATAAGAACGCTTAAGTCGTTATCGGCGCTGGACACCGCAAGCACCGGGTTGATAAAGCGCGGCGCGCCTAAAATACCTTCGGTAAAACTTCCTCCCGAGGCGGGGGTAGACACCAAAAGCGCCCCGTTGAGCATGAAGATGAGAGCACCGGAACTGACGATTAGAAGCGCGGAGAAAAAGAGAAATAGTGCTCGGCCGGAGGCCGCAAACGCAGCATAGGCATCCTCCGCCTTGTCGATTATAGGCAGATACACAGACCGTGCGGCAGTGCGCAAAAAAGAGAGCATGAGAACACGAGTGTAGTTAATTATTACTATTGAAGCAGAAGCGCCAGAAAGGATGTGGCGCCAAACAGCACCGCCAACACCATGGTCGCGTAGAAGAGGTATTTTTCCGCACCTCGGCGAGTGTGATATCCGGCGCTGAAGTTGTCGCCGCCGAAGGCACCGCCCAAACCCGCTCCCGTTTGCTGCAAGAGTATGCACGCAACAAGCAAGACGGAGAGGACTACCTGTATGTAGGGGAGCACCCCCGCTATGGCCATTAACTGAAATATATCATACCGGTGTTTTTTCGCAACGCAGGCCGAGTTTGACAACAGGAGAAAAATCTTTATACTGCGAGCGAACATTACTGTTAAACAAGGCTTAGGTATGAAGAAAAAAAACAAGAAAACCCAAGCTAAAAAGAGTACCCCCCACGCGGCCAAGCCAGCAGGGAGCAAGATCGGTTTTACACCCGCGGGCGACCGTGTGCTCGTAAAGCCGCTCTCGCAAGAAGAGGGTCAGACCACCTCCTTTGGCATCATTATCCCAGAGACCGCCAAAGAAAAACCGGAACAGGGAGTGGTGGTTGCGGTGGGCCCCGGCAAGTATGACGAAGATGTGCTTATACCTGTGGGTGTTAAGGTGGGCGACAAAATTATGTTTAACAAGTACGGCTACGACGAAATCAAGATTAAAGGAGTCGAATACTTTATCGTGAGCGAGGCCAATATTCTCGGCATTCTTAACTAACTTTTACTGAACTATGGCAAAGCAAATTCTTTTTAACGAGCGCGCACGTCGCGCTCTCAAAGTAGGCATCGACAAGGCGGCCGGGGCGGTTAAGGTAACTTTAGGTCCCCGCGGGAGAAATGTGGCCTTGGATAAAGGTTATGGCAGCCCCACTATAACAAACGACGGCGTCTCTATCGCCAAAGAGATCTCTCTTAAAGACAAGTTTGAGAACATGGGCGCTGAGCTTGTTAAGGAAGTTGCGACAAAAACTAATGATATAGCCGGCGACGGCACCACCACTTCAGTCGTGCTCCTGCAGGCTCTGGTGGAGGAGGGCATGAAGCACACTGAAGCAGGGCTCAATGCCATGGCCGTGCGACACGGGATTGAAAGGGCTTCGAGCGATGCTGTTGTGGCGCTGCGCGGCCTCGCTAAAAAGATCCAGAACGACGACGAAATCCGCCAGGTCGCAACAATCTCCGCGGAGTCGGAGGAAATAGGCTCCATTATCGCCGATACGATTAAAGAAGTGGGCAAGGACGGGGTTGTCACCGTTGAGGAATCTCAGAGCCTCGGTATTGAAAAAGAGGTGGTAGAGGGACTTGAGTTTGACCGCGGCTATGTTTCGGCCTACATGGTGACCGATGCCTCGCGCATGGAATCAACTCTTAAGGACCCCCTGGTGCTTATCACCGACAAAAAGATCTCGAGTGTGGCTGAGGTGTTGCCGGTACTTCAGAAAATAGCGGAGTCTGGTAAAAAAGAGCTCGTGATTATCGCAGACGATGTCGAAGGCGAAGCACTCGCAACATTTATAGTCAACAAAATGCGCGGCACTTTTAATGTGCTTGCAGTTAAGGCTCCCGGCTACGGCGACCGCAAGGACGAGATACTTCAGGACATCGCCACTATGACAGGCGGCGAGGTTATTACCGAGAAAAAAGGCATCAAGTTTGAAAACGCGACCATGGATATGCTCGGCCGCGCCCAGAAAGTCATTGCGACCAAAGACAAGACGGTGATTGTGGGCGGCAAGGGCGCCAAAAAAGATATTGATGCGCGTGTGGCACAGATCCGCAAGCAGATTGCCGACACAACGTCGAAATTCGATAAAGAGAAACTCGAGGAGCGCCTCGCTAAGCTCACCGGTGGTGTTGCAATTATCCGCGTCGGCGCTGCAACCGAGACCGAAATGAAATATTTGAAGCTCAAGATCGAAGATGCGGTCAATGCCACCAAGGCCGCGATTGAAGAAGGGATTGTCGCGGGCGGCGGCACGGCGCTCATTAAAGTCGAACAAAAACTTGCCGAAATTCTCGAAAAACAAAAAGATAAAATGAGTGCTGATGAAACGGTAGGTTTTACAGTTCTTCTCAAATCTCTTGAGATGCCACTCCGTCAGATTGCGCAGAATGCCGGTTTTGATGCAGGAGTTGCTGTGCTTAAAGTGTATGAAGGGAAGGGTAATGCAGGGTTTGATGCTGTTTCGGGGAAATTAATACCCGATATGATAACGGCAGGAATTATCGATCCGGTTAAGGTTACCCGCACTGCACTTGAGCGTGCCGCATCCGCAGCCGCAATACTCCTCACGACCGAAGTGGCGATTGCCGAAGAGCCGGAAGAGAAAAAAGACGCCCCACCTGCCGGAATGGGAGGAATGGACGGTATGGACTACTAGGTCCTCTGTGATAACATAAGGGCATGACGGGATTCTACATTGTATTGGGCATTTTAGCGGTACTCGTGCTGTGGGCTATTGTTGCCTACAACCGCTTTATCACCCTTATCCAGCGCGCCAAAGAGGCGTGGGCCGACATCGATGTGCAACTTAAGCGCCGCTACGACTTGATCCCAAACTTGGTTGAGACGGTGCGCGGCTACATGAAGCACGAGGCCGGAACATTGGAAAAAGTGACTGCTGCTCGTACTGCCGCAATGGACGCAGGCGGCGTTGCAGAAAAAGGCAAGGCAGAAAACTTTTTGTCCGAAACCTTGAAGTCGCTCTTTGCCGTTGCGGAAGCATACCCCGATTTGAAGGCCAATACGAACTTCCTTGAGCTCCAGCGCGAGCTGTCTGACACCGAAAATAAGATCCAGGCGGCGCGCCGCTTCTACAACACCAACGTGCGCGACCTCAACACCGCTGTACAAACATTTCCCAACAACGTCATTGCAGGCATGTTTCGTTTCGGAGAGCGCGAATTCTTTGAGTTAGAGGCAGGAGAGGAGGCTGCACGTCAGCCGGTTGCGGTAAAGTTTTAAATGAAAGGAAAGTTGGTACGCGACAGAATCCCGGAGATAATTGAAAAAAACGATAAACGAAAGCCACGTACCAAAAAGCTCTCTCGCAGGGAGTTTGAGCGCGAGTTGCGTAAGAAGTTAGTGGAAGAAGCGTCTGAAGCATCAAAAGCAACGCACCTTTCTCTACCCGAAGAGCTTGCGGACATAGAGGAGATTATTGACGCGTTGTGCAAAATATATAAACTCAAACGCAGCACTATTACAAAGATTAAAAACATCAAACGTGCAAAACGTGGAAGTTTCAAAAAAAGGATTTTTTTGATCACCTAACATGGCATCTCTCTACACACACCAGGATCAAAATGTCGCCAAGACCTGGGTACTTATGTTCCTATTTTTCTGCGTGGTCATCGGCGTGGGCTGGGCAGTGTCATGGTACTTCAACAACCCCGGGCTGCTGGTCTTTGCCGTAATCTTTGCCGTCGTGATGAATGTTACGAGCTACTGGTTTTCGGACAAAATCGTCGTCAAAATGGCAGGTGCTCACCCGGCAGACGAACGTGCCTTTAGCGAGCTGCATAATATTGTGGAGAACTTGGCTATCACGGCAGGGCTGCCAAAGCCGAAAATCTATGTGATACAGGACCCGGCGCCTAACGCTTTTGCCACCGGGCGCAACAAAGAGCATGCGGTCGTGGCAGTTACTACCGGGCTCTTGGCCATGATGAACCGCAGCGAGCTTGAGGGCGTACTTGCACATGAACTCTCGCATATCGGCAATAAAGACATGCTGGTATCAACTGTGGCGGTCGTTTTGGTTGGGTTTGTCACAATCGTTTCCGACTTTGTGCTGCGGGGGATGCTGTTTGGCGGGGGAGACAACAACAATAACAAAAGCCATCCGTTTATCGCAATACTCGCGATTGCGTTTATTGTACTAACCCCCATCATGGCCTCGCTCTTGCAGCTGGCGATTTCCCGCAAGCGCGAGTTTTTAGCCGACGCCTCCGGCGCGCTTTTAACCCGCTACCCCGAGGGGCTTGCAAGCGCACTGCAGAAAATCGGGAGCTACGCAGCGCCTATGAAGCGTGCCAACAACGCAACCGCGCATCTTTACATTTCAAATCCGTTCGGCGCACGCGCCAAAACAAGTGCACTCGCCAAGCTTTTTATGACGCATCCGCCGGTCGAGGAGCGCATCGCAGCGCTCATAGGCCGATAATAATTTTGTGCTATAGTCTCGCAATTGGACCAACCTGGAGGCGTCGCATAGTGGTCTAGTGCGCGCGCTTGGAAAGCGCGTAGGGGGAAACCTCTCGAGAGTTCGAATCTCTCCGCCTCCGCTAAAGAAGACACCCCGCGCAGCCTGGCTGCGCGGGGTATGGGCCCCCTTAGTCAGGGAGAATGAGCGTAAGAGCTCGGTCGTTTGGAGTCGGTAGGGCCTTGTCGTGCACGGGCTCGATAACCCAGGTACCGTCTTCACGGATACTGAAAGACGGCACATACCGATCTTCGTCGATTGTCACCTCGTCGCCGTCGGCGAGGAACCTCCTGCCGACGAATCTGCCGGGATTCTCCATCATCTCACAGAGAATCTCGACACTTCCGGCGGGGAACTGACCGTTTTTGAAGGTGTTGAGGGGGCGACGGACCGCTTTTATGTCCCTGTCTTCGACGAAGGGGAGAAAAATGAATGTACCAGGCTGATTTCCCTCGCACTGTTGAAGCAGCACCTCAGTCCGCGGAATTCGTTTGACGTTGTGATCGTTCCTCTTGAGGCTGTTGAGTACCGTGTACTTGTCATGGGTCGCAAGGCGCGTAATAAATGACGCCAGCGCCTCCCCATAACTCACTTTGCGCCTGTCCCGCAACTTGATAAGTATGCTGGTGGCCTCCGCGATACGCGAACTTCGGAGAACCCGCTTCATTCGCTCCGTACTTGCAGCCTTGTCGTATTTCAGATTGCGAAAAGAGCTTTCCAAAACGCACATCTTCTTCACCACGTCTCCGAGGAGATCGTCGCGAACCTGAATTGCATTTCGGTTCTGGTCATTGCCGCTTCTGACACACTGTGTCTGCATTGTCCCCGTCCTTCTAAATTGGGGTTTGTACCAAGAGCCCAGCCAAAAAGTACTGCCCACGCAAGTTATAAGCCCTCAGTCTCTCATGTCAACCTGTGCATAACCTTGGTATAGTAGCTTGTATGTCCGTACAGCAAACGTTAATACTTGTATGGGCGCTTGCGCTCGTCGCGCTTACGCTTGTTGCCGCTATGCAATATCAACGTAACGGTCCGCTCGCCCAAACGATGAACATCTCACGCACAACCGTGCAGGTAGGAGAGCATATAGTTCACGCCGAGGTCGCCGATACGCTCGCCCTGCAAACCCGCGGGCTCTCGGGGCGCGCCGGTCTCGCAGAAGGGGAGGGAATGCTTTTTATATTTGATGAGGCGGGAGTTCACGGCATCTGGATGAAAGATATGCGCTTCTCTATAGACATTATCTGGGCCGCCGATGACGGCACTATACTCACGATTGAAGAGCGGATTTCACCCGACACCTATCCGCAGAGTTTTCAGGCAAGCTCACTGGCAGCCCGCTATGTGCTTGAGGTGCCTGCGGGGTTTGTGGAGAAATCAGGAATTCAAGAGGGGATGGTGCTTGAGTTTGAATAGGCAAAAGCCCCGGTTTAGCCGGGGCTTTCACATTCTGCGCGCGCGTCTGTAAGCCGAATTCTGTCGTGAGCAATAATTTATCTGGGGTCCTTGTCGCCAAAAACCTCAAGCGGCACTCTCCACATATGTGGAGCACGGCCTTGCACTTAGAGATAAGGATTTAGCCGTTTCACCCCTCGACAAGCTCGGGGTAAACCCCAAACCTGCAAGGACTCGTCTCTGTTCGCACCTCTTTTGCCCGCAGAGAGCAAACGACAGGCGTTACCTGTTACCTCCCTTCCGCATAAAGCAGAAGCACGTGTTCGGACTTTCCTCTCCGCGCTTGGCGGAGCTATTACTCAACGCGCTAACCGCACTTTAGCACAATTTTTAACCTGTGTATATCTTATGATTGACGGCAAACGAAGGGATATACTTACTGGTAGTTCGTATTATTTAGGGGCATTGTGCTCCATTAAGCATAATAGTTATGCACACACGACTAGGTAGCTGGTCGCGGTGGCTGTATCTCGCAGGCATAGTGCTTGCCCTGGTACTGGTCATCCCGACTGCTTGGTTTCCGTTTCAATTAGGCAAGGTGGCAGTCTTTGCACTGCTTCTCCTGCCGGCCGTCATTCTCTTTACAGCAGGAGGCGGTAACGCCATGCTTCTGCGCTCGCACGGGTTCCGCCTCGCGCTCTTGGCGGGCCTGCTTCCTATTGCGTACCTTGTGTCCTGGTACTTCTCGCAGAATCCGGGCATTGGTATGACCGGTTTTAGTGTCGAGACCGACACCGTCATATTTGTGGCGCTGGGCTTCTTGGCGTTTTTGCTGTCGTTCGGGTTCTTTCAGACCCTTCGTACCGCGCATCTCTTAACCCGCGTGGTGTTTTGGGGCTTGGTGGTAGCGTCTGTCTTTCAGCTGATTGCGGTGGTGTTCGGTACCGGACTCCTGCCGTTTGAGGCATTTGCCGACCGCTCGGTCAATCTTGTAGGCAAGTGGAACGACCTCGGTCTTCTTGTAGGCCTCCTGGTGCTAATGACGCTTACGATATTAGAACTCTCGCCGGCCTCTGGTCTGCGCCGAGTTGTCACAGCAGGCTTCCTCGTTGTGCTCGCGGTTCTCCTTGGCGTCATTAATTTTGCGCTTGTGTGGGGTCTCATACTCGGGTTCTCCCTTGCCCTTGCGCTTGTAAAATTCATAAGCCAGAAAAAAGCACGCGGCCAGTCGAACGACCCCTACGCAAACGCATCTCCGAGTATCATTCCCTGGTACGCACTTGCCATGAGTGCCATTGCGGTCATCTTCCTCTTCTTGGGAACGTCGTTCAACACCGCAGTAACCTCGATCTTTCCCGTCTCTTCCCTTGAGGTGAGGCCGTCATACTCGTCTACCTTTGACGTTATCAACGCTTCGCACGAAGGTTCTGTCAAAGAGATTCTTATCG
>Ga0155626_115_pt1 | contig 14350 bp, 16 predicted proteins | sample RifCSPhighO2_12_FD_107283 | JGI IMG/M metagenome (GOLD analysis project Ga0155626, IMG submission 107283) | Candidatus Adlerbacteria bacterium RIFCSPHIGHO2_12_FULL_53_18 | reverse complement strand
GGCAGGGTCGGTCGTGATTGGCCGTGTGACGGAAGTGTACCGCAGTAGCTCGCGGGCAACGCTCTACTCCGCGCCGGGCGAGGCGCACGACGCGCTTGTCTTTGCCGAAGGGGGCTCGGTACCTATTATTATGGAGGGGCAGGGCGGGGGCTCATTTAAGGGGCAGCTCCCGCAAGGCGTCGAAGTTTCTGTTGGCGACCCGGTACTTTTCCCCGACATCAACCCTATACTTGCCGCGCGTGTCGCAGCAACCGAGGTAGCGTCCAACGAGTCATTTCAAACTATTTATCTTCAGCTCCCTGCAAATCCATTCTCACTTCGTTTTGTGGAGGTGCGCAAACGCTCGTCACTATGAACACAAACCGCTGGCTCATCGCTCTTATATTTGTCGTAACGTCTGGGAGTTTTTTGCTTGAACTCTGGCCCCTGGCGGCAGCGGGGGTCGTAGCTATGGGTTTTGTAGGGCGGGGGCTGTTCGCTCTGCCACTCGGACTTCTCTTGGACTTGGCATACGGTGCGCCGGTGGGCCCCGCAGCCTACCTGTTCTTCCCGTTTACCATTGCGGCGCTTGCCACAGTTGTCGTGCGCTACTCAACGAGACGCTACTTCATTAAGCGCACTTCCTCAGAACACCTCTAGCGGCTAAAATAGGGTAATGTCGCTCCGCCATTGGCTGCGCAGGCAGCGCTCACCCGAAATACATCCCGACGAGATTTTTGTCGACTCTTCGAACCTGCAGGCATTTGACACCGACCAGTTTGAAGGGCGGATAGAGCGACCAATAGGCCAAGGTGCGCTCCTCTTTGTCTCGAGCTTGCTTCTGCTGCTGGTTGGCCTCTACTGTCTGCGTGCTTTTGATCTCCAGTTTGTAAAGGGTGTGGCCTACGCGAAACAAGCGGCGGAAAATCAGCTTGCCGAGCGCATCATCTTTGCCGACCGCGGCACGGTTGTCGACAGGACGGGCCGAGAGCTTGCCTACAACGTACGCGTGGACGCCGAAAGCGACTTTGCCGAGCGTCACTACGGCCAGTATCGCGGCCTCTCCCACATCGTGGGTTATACCAAAGCTCCCACCAAAGACTCCTCCGGTCACTACTTCCGTACCTCGTTTGAGGGGATAGAGGGTGTTGAGCGCGCGTACAACGACGTGCTTGCGGGGCACAACGGCATCACGCTCACGGAGACCGACGCGCGCGGCAACGTCGTTTCGGAGAGCGCACAGCGGCCGCCGCAAACCGGTGAGCAGGTTTCGCTCTCTCTTGATGCCGAAGTTACGCAAGGCCTCTACGACGCAATAGCCGCACGCGCGGAAGGGTCGAAGTTTCAGGGCGGCGCTGGGGCGGTCATCGATATAGAGACCGGCGAACTTTTGGCGCTTACGAGCTACCCCGAATACTCTTCCGAGGCGCTCTCGCGCGGCAGAGAGGAGGCACTTGAGGCATTTTTTGCAGACGAGCGCAATCCGTTTTTAAACCGCGCGATCTCTGGGCTCTACGCGCCGGGCTCTATCGTGAAGCCCATGGTCGCAATCGCGGCGCTTGCTGAAGGAGTTATTGATGAGTTTAAAGAAATCTTGAGTACAGGCTCAATCTCGATTCCAAACCCTTACTTTCCGGACCAGCCGTCGATTTTTAGAGACTGGAAGGCACACGGCTACACCGACATGCGCCACGCAATCGCGGTTTCCTCCGATGTTTACTTTTATACTGTCGGCGGCGGGTACAAAGACCAGCAGGGCTTAGGCATCGCCACACTGGACGAATATTTTAAACTCTTTGGCATGGGCAACCCCACTGGACTTATGGGCTTTGAGGAACCTGGAGGTACTATCCCCACCCCAGAGTGGAAAGAGGCGACCTTTGGGGGCGACCCGTGGCGAGTGGGCGATACCTACAACACTGCGATAGGGCAGTACGGTGTACAGGTGACGCCCTTACAGATGGCTCGCATGGCGGCCGCCATTGCAAACGGCGGCATGGTTCTTACCCCGGCGCTCATCGCAAGTTCGAGCCCTCAAGGCACCTCACTCCCTATCGACCCGCATGCGTTTGAAGTGGCGCGCGAAGGGATGCGCCTGGCCGCACAGGGCGGCACCGCTGCCGCGGTTAATATGCCGTTTATTGAGGTAGCGGGTAAGACCGGCACGGCGCAGGTGGGGGCGCAAAATCAGTTTATGAACTCGTGGGTCATCGGCTTTTATCCGTACGAAAATCCGCGCTGGGCCTTTGCGGTGGTTTTGGAACGCGCACCTGCTGGCACAGCCGTCGGCGCGCCTGCGGCAATGAACGCCTTTTTGTGGTGGCTCAAAGCAAACGCACCGGAGTACCTAGAGTAGTCGACTGACTTCACATTGACTTCTAAGCGGTTTCAGGTAAACTGTCCGCACTACCTTTTTATATGACAGAGGAATTAATGTCTCAGGAGAAGTTCGAGGAACTGACTTCAGAGCTAGGAGAGTTGCGCACAACGCGCCGCAAAGAAATCGCGGAGCAGCTTGAGTATGCGCGCGGTTTGGGTGACCTCTCTGAAAATGCGGAGTACCAGGAAGCTAGAGAAATGCAGGCGGCTATAGAAGACCGCATCGGCAAGCTCGAGCACATACTCAAAAACGCGAAGATTGTTAAAGAGGGCAAAAAAAGCGGCACGGTTGCTATGGGCTCTTCGGTTACCGTGCAGCCCGTTGCCGCCAAGGGGAGCGAGGATAAACGCACCTACATCATCGTTGGCGCCGAAGAGACCGACATGTTTGCCGGTAAAATCTCCTATCATTCGCCGCTTGGGAGCGCGCTCTTAAACAAAAAGAAAGGAGACGAGTTCTCCTTCCACACCCCCCGCGGCACTCAGCGGTTTAAAATCTTAAAGGTGGAGTAAACAGCGACCGGCGGGAGTTCTCCCGCCGGTTTTCATGTGGCCGCTAGTCGACATCGTCCTCTTCGTCGTGAGTACGGTGTCTGCGTATAGATAGTGCTCTTTTCCGCGCCTCTTCCTGATCCTCTGCTCGCCGTTTGGCAAGATCTACCGTGATCTGGAGATTGGCAAGGTCCATCCGCCGCGTGTAGCCATCCAGTCTTTTGAGGAGGAACCTTCTCGTCGCTTCTTCACTTTTTTTCTCTCGCCTCATCTATTCCTCTGCTTCCTCGTTGCCCTGCCGCCTGTCTTATAACATTTTTTTGAAAAGTGAGCTACACTAAACTTCATGTTTTGGGCAGACCGGATAGCGGGGGAGGTCAAGGCGCGATTTGGCGCCAGTAAACCTATTGTCATCCGCGACGAAAAAACGGTCTCTGGCCGCGTGCATATTGGCTCCATGCGCGGAGTAGCCATACACGGTGCCGTGCATGAGGCGCTTACCGATACAGGGGCCGCCAACGAATTTGTCTGGGAGCACAACGACTTCGACCCGATGGACGACATTCCAACCTACCTCGACAGAGCTACTTTTGAGCCGCATTTGGGAAAGCCGCTTTATACCATACCCTCGCCTGAAGCCTCGGCAAAGAATTTCGGCGAGTTTTATGCAAAGGAGTTCCAGTCGGTTATCGAGGCGACCGGCTTTCATCCAAGATACGTATGGGCGAGTGAGCTCTATCTTTCTGGCAAAATGGACGGCGTCATCCGCGAAGCCCTTGAGCATGCCGAGGATATTCGTCGCATTATGAAAGAGGTATCAGGTGCTGAGCGTAAGGAAGGATGGCTGCCTATCTCGGTTATTTGTGAGCAGTGCGGCAAGATGACGACGACCGAAGCGACGGATTTCGACGAAAGCACGGTCGCCTACACCTGTCTTAAAAACAAAGTTGCATATACTGAAGGCTGCGGGCATAGCGGGCGCATCAGTCCATTCGGCGGCCGCTCAAAACTCTATTGGAAGACCGACTGGCCGGCAAAGTGGAAGGTGTATGACGTCATGGTAGAGGGCGGGGGCAAGGATCACTCCACGAAGGGCGGCTCACGAGATGTTGCTAATCATATTTCGAAAGAAGTGTTCAACTACGAACCGCCGTTTGACATGCCCTACGAGTTTTTGCTCGTCGGCGGCAAAAAGATGTCTTCCTCAAAAGGGCGGGGGAGTAGTGCAAAGGAAATTTCAGAGCTGGTGCCGCCCAAGATCCTCCGGCTCGCACTTCTCGGCAAAGACATCAACCAACAGTTTAACTTCGACCCCGAAAGTGACACCGTTCCCCTGCTCTACGACCTCTACGACAAGCTTGCCGAGGGGTATTGGGCCGGAGTAAAAGACGACTATGCTAAACTTTTTGAGTTTATACATCCAGAACGCAAGATTTCGAGCCAGTCTGTCCTGCCGCGGTTCTCGCAAGTGGCGTTTGTTGTGCAGATGCCGCACATGGATCTTTATAAAGAGTTCCCCAAAGCCGATAAAGCCGAGCTCGACGAACGTGCCAAGTACGCCAAACGCTGGCTTGAGGCCTATGCGCCGGAAAAATTTGTTTTTAAACTGCAGGACACGCTCCCAGAAGCGGCAAAAAGCCTTTCAGAGGCGCAAAAAGCCGCACTTGCAGAAATCCTTCGATATATCGAAGGATTTGAGGCAATGCCAAGCGGGGAGGAGCTACATAAAAAGCTCCATGAGATAAAAGAAGCACAGGGAATCAAGCCTTCCGAGCTGTTTGGAGCGATCTATCTCGCATTTTTGGGTAAAAGTTATGGCCCGCAGGCCGGATGGTTTATCTCCGCACTCCCACACGAGTTTGTAATAAAAAGATTAAAGGAGGTGGTTGGGTAAAGTAAAAGGCCGCGCGGGAGGGAGCACCGCGCGGCCGGTTCGTCATTGAGCACAGGCGAGAGCCGTGATCCCATAGACGAACACAAACGCAAGACCCAGGCATACGTAGAGCTGCTTTTGCTCATGCGGCTGCAAGGCCCAGAATTCTTTCCAGCGCTCGACATACTGTGCCGGCGCATTATTGAAGAATTTTATGATTTTGTCGATGGTCACGATCGTACTCCTCGTTTACGGTTGATACGCCTGACCACCCCCCTGTTCCATTTGCTATGTTAGCATAGACAAAATATTTTGTCAAGTTGTGTATAACTGCCCTTGGAGTGGGGAGTAGTGGTTGTATACTGTCTAGTAGTGGGATAGAGTGGGATTAATTATGCTTATTGGAGAATATACACACACGCTGGACTCCAAGAAACGCCTCTCTCTCCCGGTGAAGTTTCGGAAAGAAGTTGGCCGGACAGTTGTCGTAACGCGCGGGCTCGATCAATGTCTCTTTCTCTTCCCACGGCGTACGTGGCAGGAGATTGCCAGCAAGCTCGAGCAGCTGCCGTTCGGCGAGTCGACAGCACGGGGCATGAGCAGGTTTCTCTTAGCCGGTGCGGTCGAGACGGAAGTGGACGGAGCAGGCCGGATCCTCATCCCCGACTTTTTGAAAGACTTCGCGAAGTTAGGTGCGAGTGTCGTGCTTGCGGGGGTATCGGACCGGGTTGAGATTTGGAACGAATCCACTTGGGCCGCATACAAACGCCGGATAGAAAAAGGGGCGGACCACATGGCCCAAACCCTGGGAGACCTCCGGATCCTGTAGAAGTGCGTTCTTTTAAGCTCAACTACCACTATGATGCATGCATTGACTTCTACTCGTGTTAAGCGCCATCCCATTCGAGAGGAGGATGGTTCTCACCGCGAGTGGAAGTCAGGGCAGGCCAGGGCGCATCAGAGCGTCCTTGTTAAGGAAGTTATCGACCTACTAACACCCCAAGACGGGGAGGTTGCTGTTGATGCTACGGCAGGACAAGGGGGCACGAGTGAAGCGCTCATGCAGGCGGCTCATATAAAGCTCATCGCGCTTGATGCAGACTTGAATGCCGTCGAGGCAACTAGGGAGAAGCTTAAGCGCTTCGGCGCTCGCGCTACTGTCCTCAACGCCAACTTTGCAGACCTTGGAAGTGTGCTAGACAAAGCAGGCCTTAAGACGGTGGACATGATTCTATTCGACTTAGGGTGGCACAGCGAGCAGTTGACAAGCGGAAGGGGATTCTCGTTTCTCCAAAACGAACCCTTGAACATGAGCTACGGCGAGCGGCCGCGCTCGGGCTTTACCGCAGCGGAAATCCTCAACCAGTGGGACGAGAAGGTGATTGCCGACGTGCTCTTTGGCTACGGCGAGGAACGCTACGCCCGACGGATTGCGAAAGCAGTTGTCCTGCGGCGGAGACAGCAACCGATTGAGACGACCATAGAGCTTGTGGAGATTGTCCGTGATTCTGTTCCTGCGGGCTATCGGCACGGCAAGATCCACCCGGCCACCAAGACGTTCCAGGCACTTAGGGTCGCTGTCAACGACGAGCTGGGCGCACTTGAAGCGGGACTCAAAGCTGCCTGGAAGCACCTGGCGGCAGAAGGTAGGGTGGCGGTTATCTCCTTCCATAGTTTAGAAGACCGCATAGTCAAGCGTTTTTTTGCCGAACTTGCCAGAAAGAAGCACGGCGAACTCCTAACCAAAAAACCAATTGTCGCAGCGAGAGCAGAAATTACTCATAACCCCTCCGCTCGCAGTGCGAAGCTGCGCGCAATTAAAAAACTGAAAAGTAAAAAAGTATGAAAAGACAAGCACGTGCCATAGCTATCGCCTACACGCCTCGACTGCATCGCGCCGCAGCGCTCATGGCCGCGGTCGTGGCTTGCGCGCTCCTCCTCTACGGCATCTTTTTGCTTGAGGCAGTAAGCTCTACGGCTAAGCGCGCCGACGCCGGGCGGGAAAATAAGGCCTTAACCGCGGAGTTAAGCACCATGCAAGCGCGCTACCTTTCGTACACCAAAGAGGTATCGCCAGAGCGCGCAGAGCGGCTTGGCTTCGTAAAGCCGACCGAAGTTTCAACTGTCTTTGCTTCAAACCCGCGTCCGCTGACGCTTGTTAGCGAGTAGTCATGAGAAAGCAGTGGTTTGTCACGCGCGTCAGAATATTAGTCGCGGTCTGCATACTCGTAGCATTTGCGTTGATTGGCCGCCTCTACATGTTGCAGGTTATGCAGGGCGACCTGTATCTCGCCCGTGCCGAGGCCCAAACTATCCAACAAACTTCGCCGCTCCTTCTGCGCGACTCGATATATTTTTCGGACAAGCACGGCAATTTGGTTTTAGCGGCAACAGTTGCCGCCAGTGCGTCTAGTACGAACCGGCGCTACTATCCCGGCGCTACCTTGGCGGCGCAGGAAATAGGTTTTGTCGCCTACAACAACGACGACGTGCAGAAGGGCCGCTACGGGCTTGAGCGCTACTATGAGCAGACACTTGCACGGGAGGAAGAACTTTCATACTCAAATTTTTTCGTAGAGCTCTTTGGCGCGGCGGAAGCCCTCTTCGGCGCCAAGCCTAAAACAGGCGACCTTATTACCACCCTAGAGCCGGTGGTGCAGGCCGAGCTCGAACGCACGCTGGAAGAGTACGATGCGGAGTGGAACTCACGGCTGGTGGGGGGCATTATCATGGACCCTCACACGGGCGAGATTATTGGTATGGCGGTGCATCCAACTTTTGACCTCAATGCGTTTAGTAAGGAAGAAGACCCGCTCATTTTTGCCAACCCGCTGGTTGAGAACGTATACGAAATGGGCTCGATTATGAAACCCTTGACCGTTGCCGCGGGGCTCGACAGCGGTGCGGTAGTGCCCCAGACCACCTACTACGACACGGGTGAGATCGTGCTCGACCAAAAAACCATCCGCAACTACGACGGCCGCGCGCGCGGCACCGTCCCGATGCAGGAAATCTTAAATCAGTCGCTCAACCTCGGTGCCTCGTTTATTGCGGTGCAAATGGGCAAGGATACGATGCGCGAGTATTTTTTGGATAAGTTTAAGCTAGGGAGCGAGACCGGCATCGACCTCCCGGGCGAGCTCCATGGCCTGGTTGAAAACCTCCAGAGCCCCCGGCAGGTTGAGTATGCGACCGCTGCCTTCGGGCAGGGGATTGCCGTGACCCCAATACAAACGGTGCGTGCACTCGCAGCGCTTGCAAACGGCGGCAAGCTCGTAACCCCGCATCTGGTGCGCGAGATACGCTACGATGTGGGGCTTACCCAGACGCTTTCTTGGGGGCAAAACGAACAGGTGCTGAGCGAAAAGACGGCTCGTGAGGTGAGCCGGATGCTTACAGAGGTTGTTGATACGGCACTTTTGCAGGGAGAAATCACGCTCGAGCGCTACAGCGTTGCCGCCAAAACCGGTACGGCGCAAGTTGCTAACCCGGGCGGCGGCGGCTACTATGAGGACAGGTTTTTGCACAGTTTTTTCGGCTATTTCCCGTCCTACGACTCCCGGTTCATCATCTTTTTGTTTGCGCTTGAGCCTGTGGGTGCTTCGTTTGCATCGCAGACCTTGACGCAGCCATTCCACGCGCTGACCCAGTTTCTCATTAGCTACTACGACATTCCTCCGGATAGATGAAATCCCTTTTCAAGAAAATTATAGTTGCACTGCTTACGCTCGAGGCCCGTGCCGTGCTCCGTAAGTACCAGCCCAAGGTGGTGGCGGTTACGGGAAGCGTCGGTAAAACCTCTACCAAAGACGCTATCTACCGCGTGCTCGCCGCGCGCAGCCACACCCGCAAGAGCGAAAAAAGCTTTAACAGCGAAATTGGGGTGCCGCTTACGATACTCGGCGTCCCCAACGGCTGGAACAATCCGCTTCGATGGATACAAAATCTCCTAGACGGCTTGTTTTTGATCATATTTAAAACGCGCTATCCGGAATGGCTCGTGCTTGAGGTGGGGGCAGACCGCCCGGGCGACATCTCTTCGCTTGCCCGGTGGCTCACGGTGGATGTTGCGGTTATTACCCGGCTGCCGGAAGTACCAGTGCATGTGGAGTTTTTTGACTCGCCTAAAGATGTTATTGAAGAAAAAGCTTCACTCATCAACGCACTTGTGCCAAGTGGCACGCTGGTGCTTTACGCAGGGGACCATGAGCTCGACAAATTTAAAAGCCGCGCGGGCGAGCGCCGGATGATTACGTTTGGCCTCGGCCCTGAGGCCGATGTGCGCGCAGATGATGTTCAGCTGTTGTATGAAGAAGGAAAAGAGCGGTGGCCACTTGGCATGAAGGCGAAGCTCAAGGCAGAAGGGGTTTCAGCGCCGTTTGAGGTGGTGGGTTCGGTAGGCGCGCACGCGCTCTTGCCGGCGCTTGGCGCCGCAGCTGTTGGCCAGGCGCTCGGCAAAAAAGTGGAGGAAATAGTCAAAGCACTCGAGAGCTACGAGCCACCTCCGGGGAGGATGCGCCTCCTGCGGGGTGTTAAAGACACGCTCATTGTCGACGACACCTACAACTCTTCTCCAGCGGCTACAGAGGCGGCCCTAGACGCGCTTAACCTTGTGGGTTCGCATATGCAGACGCGAAAGGTTGCGGTACTAGGCGACATGCTTGAGCTTGGGCGGCACTCGGCGGAGGAGCACAAAAAAGCGGGGGCACATGCGGCCAAAACTTGCGATCTTTTAGTTACGGTAGGATTTCGGGCGCGAGACATTGCGGAAGGCGCTCTTGATGCGGGGATGCCGGATAGTGCCATTTTGCAGTACGAACATACGCGGAAGGCCGCGCGCGAACTTAAATCTATATTGCGTCAAAAAGATGTGCTGCTTATCAAAGGCTCGCAGAGCATGCGCATGGAGCGCATCGTCGAGGAGCTGATGGAAGAACCCGAGCGGGCAGGGGAGCTCTTGGTGAGGCAGGACCCCGAGTGGCGCAAAAAGAAGTAGCTTGATTTTTCTACGGCTCGTGTTATTGTAGTTTAGGATGCAATAGGGGAGACTCACCGTCATGGACGGTTATATACTGGAATTTGGGTCCGGTATAGCCGGATACGCGATTTTTGTTCCAACAATACGGAGGCGTGTCTTGAACATCATCACAACAGACCCGAATGGACCGAAGGCCCCCATCCCGGCTCAGAATTGGGAGGCAGGAGATCCGGTCTACGTACCGGGAGTTGGTGGCGGTAAGGTCATCCAACCTGGCTCATCAATGTCAAAGGTAAAAATCGGCGACATGGTGCCATGTCTCATTCCAACTTCGCACATGCAAAAGCCCGCTCGTCGAAAATCACGGTTTCGCGCAAGCGGCCCTCGTAGCAGCCGCTTCAATATCTCAGAAATCGACGGCAGCCTGAGATGGTTGTAGCAGCCGCGACCTCTCCGCACAGGGCGCCCCGATCTTCGGGGCGCCTTTCTTTTTGCTCAATTTTGTTTTATATTTTTTGACACGGCCCTTTCGTCTAACGGTTAGGACGGCGCCCTCTCACGGCGCAAATACGGGTTCGAATCCCGTAGGGGTCACATAGCACCAATTATCATCGAACGAACATTAAGCCACGCTCGAGTTACCGGCCCTACCAGGCCTGTTGGGACAATGCCCCAGGCTGACTGATACTGCATTACCGCCGTGCGCGTGAGCGGTCCAAACCACCCTGTCGGAACCGCGATCGCTAAGAAGCCTTCAGCAATGAGCAGTGTTTGGAGCTGATTAACCCCTGCTCCTTGCATGCCGTACCACAAGTCGCTGGAGAACGGCAGATGCAGAAGCACATCTTGCGTAGAGGTTTGACCCTCCACTGCCGGGGCGGTGCTAGTGCCTAAGACTAACGCGGCATCCACTTTAGTTTTTTTTCGGACTGACCGACTGTTACTACCGCCGGCAGATGCTGGTGCTTCGGGGATGGGCGGGGGCAGCACAAACGTTCCGACCGGAAGAGTCTTTCCTGAAAGCGCGATGACTGCGTAGGAGGTGGTCACGGGAGTGAAAGAATCTTCTCCGCTTCCCGGCTGATACTCAAAATAGCCGGTGGGCCCCGTACTGCTTGCCACCTGCAGTGACAGAAGATGCTCGGAGGGGCTGGTGCTCGCTGAAAAAGAGGCCATATCTGTGTCCGCCGCGGTCAGCGCCATGAGCACCCATGCGTCCGAAGAAGCATCGGAGGCCGTACCCCACTCACTTTGAGGATCATAGGGAAATCCGCCGTCTGCATTCTGTGCGGCGCGCACGTAGGCGAGCCCTTGCACCACACTCGGAGCGTCCGGCGACAAGCCGGCGGCCATAAGCGCCATGATTGCGGCGGCGGTGGTGTTGGTGTCGTTCGTCCCTCCGACGGAGTAGGACCAACCTCCATCGGCGTTTTGGTGCGTAATGATATGTTCCTTTACGGCGGCTATGACGGGATCATCGCCAGGCACACCGGCAGACACAAGCGCCAAGATGCCAAAGATATCGTCATTGAGCATATCTTTTTCTCCCAGCTGTCCTTCGAAGTAAAAAGCTTTTAGAGCCGCGATTAAATCCGTCTCCGGGTACGTATAAGGGTTTTTTCCGGCGGCTGTTAATGCCAAAATGGGCGCTTCAAGGTCAATCGCTGTGGATCCTTCTGCTGACTGCAGATAGGTCGTATCTGGATTCTCGCCCAGTGCTACGAGTGCCATGGTAACCCACGGGCTATTCAGATGGTCCTGCAAATACGCTCCAGCGAGAGCAGTATCAGCAGCCGCAACACTCGGTACAGCGACAAACCACCAGAAGAGGCCTGCATATGCAAAAAAATAAATCGAACGGCGCACGCACAGTGTCGTAGTCATATACCTTGCTCGAGGCTAACGGATAATGTGTCATGCGGTATTCGGGCTCGTGGCTGGACACAGCCACACACCGTAGCGGCACTGCGAAGGAATCACACCTTGCTTCCCCGCCTGACAATCAAACATCATATAGACTGATGTCTATATAGATGGACATCTATATATTAGATCGAAGATCCTACCCCTCCAATCCGAAACCCTGTGCACAACGGTTTACACAGAGAGAAAAGAACGTTGTCCAGTGTAGACTCCTCACCATATGCGGGGTATGGTGAAAGTATGACCGAGCGCAGGATGGCGGTACTGTGTCTTTATGACAGTGCGGGCCGGGTGCTCATGCGGCATTACATATGAGCGGCGCAGGACGCTCTACAAATTGCGGAGGTACATCTAGCAGGGTTAAATAGGGTGCATGGCTAGGATGTTAGGCCCCGCTTTCTTTGACCGCCCGACGCTTACGGTCGCTAAAGACTTGCTCGGCAAATTTTTGGTGCGTAGAGTAAGGGGAAAGACTGTCGCGCTCATGATTGTCGAAACTGAGGCGTATGACGGGTTTAAAGACCTGGCCAGCCACGCGCACAGGGGCCAGACGCCGCGCAACACGCCGATGTTCGGGAAGCCGGGGACTATCTACGTCTACTTTACCTATGGCATGCACTGGATGCTCAACCTGGTGTGTGGCAAAAAAGAATATCCGGCGGCGGTACTTATACGCGGTGTAAGTAGCTCCGCAAAAGTGTCTCGCTCCGGGGAGATAAACGGCACCCCTGCACGAGACACTTTTGCTTCGCTGGATGGCCCGGCAAAGCTGACTAAATTTCTAAAAATCGACAAGAGCTTAAATCACCAGCCGCTCGGCAAAAAGAGTGGACTGTGGGTCGAAGATAGGGGAGAGGTGATTAGTCCGCGCAAGATTGTGCGCACACCTCGGATTGGAATCAATTACGCAGGAGAGTATATTGTAAAGCCTTGGAGATTTGTATTAAAAAACAAATGTGCGCCGTCCGGGGACCCCGGACGGCGCACAAAGATTCGTTCGCGACTTGCTAGGCACTAGGGAAGAACTCCTTATAGATCGCATTGACGGCGGGCTTTAGGTCCGACTCCTTAACGCCAACCACAATGTTCATTTCTGTGGCGCCCTGGTCGATAATGCGGTTGCTGATGCCGTGATTCGCAAGTGCGGTAAAGAGCCGCGCCGCAACGCCCGCGGTGTCTCGCATGGCGCGACCCACCGTCGAGATCAAGGCAAGGCTGTCTTCGATCTTGACCTCGTCGGCGAAACAGAAGGAGATGAGTCGATTGACAATATAGTCCTCCTTGTCTTTCAGTTGCGAGGTCTCGAGGAGTACGTTCATGATGTCCCGTCCCATCGGAGCATGCTCAAAGCTGATGCGCTCATGCTCCAATACCTCGAGTACGCGGCGCACAAAGCCAACCTCCCGATTCATCGCCACCTTGTAGACCGTGATGATCGAGAAACCGGCGCGGGCAGCGATCCCGATAACGGTTCCGGGTGTCAGACTCGGCGCTCGTATGTCGGGGTAGATGACCGTTCCTTTTTCGCGCGGATTGTTGGCGTCGAGGATATGAGTTTCGACACCAGCGGTCTGCACCGGATACATTGCTTCAGGGTGGAAGACGCCGCTCGGGTCTATCGCGAGCTCACCCAGCTCGCGATACGTGGCCGATGTGATGCTGCGCGGATTCTTGACCAGTCGGTTGTCTGCAGCAAGAATGCCGGGTACATCGGTGAATTTCTCGTAGACGTTGGCCTGTAGAGCCGCCGCGACAATAGCTCCGCTGATGTCCGAACTGTTGCGAGGAAAAATCTGAATTGTCTTGCCGTCGAGCAGTGTGCCGTAGAATCCCGGCATCACCACACGCTTATCGTGCATCAGCGAGTAGACGAGACTGTGCGTGAGGCCCTCGTTGTAGAGCCTGTCGTGAGTAGCGAGGTGGCCTGAAGCCGTTTTGATCGAGTTGAAGCGAACGCACTTTGCCGCATCAACAAACTCATAGTCCAGCGCGTCGGCCATGATCTTTGCCATCAGGTATTCGCCGCGGCTCGCGATGAAATCTTCCGACGCTCCGGCCTCTTGTGCATCTTGTATAGCGGCAAAGTCGTCGCGCAGGTCGAGGCCTAAGTCGAGCCCGGAGATGATCTCGAAGTAGCGGTTGCAAATGGCCGTCCAAAGCTGGGCCGCCTCTTCGTAAACCCCTTGTTTTTTGAGCCTGTACCAGCCCAAAAGCAGGTCAGTGACTTTCGTGTCGAGAGCGTTGCGTTTGCCAGGTGCAGAGACGACAACGTGCGTACGCGTTGGATCTGCCTTGACGATCGCGATTGCCTTTCCGACCTGCAAAGAGTCGGCGAGGGATGAACCCCCAAACTTTACGACCTTGATGGTCATGCCCGTGGCTCCTTCTTTCTGTAGTATGTCCAGAGTCCGCAGGCATAATACATAATTTTGCCCCAATTGCAACATCTTCTGTGCTACAATTTTGTCAATGGCACTCGGGGAAGAGTTGCGTAAAGTGCTGCGTCCCGAACAGGTGGATGAGAGCAGTGACACGCTCGAAAAAAATTCGCGCGACGCGAGCCTTTTTGTGTTGAGACCGGAAGTAGTGGTACATCCAAAAGACGCCGAGGATATAAAAAAGCTTGTGCACTTTGTCGCGGAGAAAAAGAAGGCAGACTCTCACAGCAAAATCTCTTTAACTGCACGTGCGGCAGGGACCGACATGTCTGGGGGGCCACTCACAAG
>Ga0155626_107_pt2 | contig 37158 bp, 42 predicted proteins | sample RifCSPhighO2_12_FD_107283 | JGI IMG/M metagenome (GOLD analysis project Ga0155626, IMG submission 107283) | Candidatus Adlerbacteria bacterium RIFCSPHIGHO2_12_FULL_53_18 | reverse complement strand
TTTTTTATGACAGATTACAAAGCCAAACTAACCGCGCTCATTGAAAGTCTTGTTGCCCAGGGAGCGTCCGACCTGCACCTCTCGGTTGGCGTGCAGCCCATCATGCGCGTCTCGGGAATGTTGACCCCGCTCCTTTCGGAACAGATGCTCACGCAAGAGGACCTGAAGGGGTTCCTGAGCGAGCTCATACCGCCAGACCGTAAAAAACGCTTTGAAGAGACGCAAGAGGTGGATTTTTCCTACGCGTACGGCAACAAGGCGCGCTTTCGCGGTAACGGGTACTGGCAGCGCGGCAACATAGGGATCGCTCTCCGGCTCATCCCGCGGGTCATCCGCTCTATCGCCGAGCTTAACTTGCCGCCCGCGCTCGAGCACTTTGCCGCGCGCGAGCAGGGGTTCTTTTTGGTAGTGGGGCCGGTGGGGCAGGGCAAAACAACAACGCTCGCGGCGCTTATAGAAAAGATAAACATGGAGCGCGCCGAGCACATGATTACAATAGAAGACCCTATAGAATATTTGTTCGAAAATAAGAAGTCGCTCATAGAGCAGCGCGAAGTGCGAGTGGACACTTCCGACTTTACGGTGGCCCTGCAGTCGGTCTTTCGGCAGGACGTCGACGTTCTGATGATAGGCGAGATGCGGACACCGGAGACCATGGCGACGGCCGTTACCGCCGCCGAAACCGGACACCTCGTATTCTCCACCCTCCACACTAACAACGCGGCACAAACCATTGACCGCATCATCGACTCCTTTCCGGCGGCCCAGCAGGAGCAGATCCGCATTCAGCTTGCGGGCTCGCTTGCGGGGATTTTCTCGCAGCGCCTCCTTCCAAGAATTTCCGGCGGGCTTATTCCGGCCTACGAGCTCCTCATAAACACTCCTGCCGTGCAAAATCTTATCAGGGAGAAACGCACCCACGAGATACAGACCGTCATCGAGACCGGCTCGGAAGAAGGGATGATTGACATGAACCGTGCTCTGGCTGAGCTCGTGCGCTCGGGCGAGATAACAGTAGAAAGCGCCTACTCCCGCTCGTGGAACCCCAAGACCTTGGAGCGCTTGCTCTAAACTGACTATGGAATTTAAGTACGAAGCACTGGACCAAAACGGCAAAGCGACAAGCGGCGTGGTTAATGCTCCGAACCAGGATGCTGCCATTGAGGCCTTGCAGCGCCGCGGGCTCACTATTACCTCGTTTACGGGCGGGGGAAGTCAGGGTTTTATGCAAAAGTTCGGCGGCATCACGTTTTTTGGCGGGGCATCCAACCGCGACTTGGTGCTGCTGTCGCGTCAGATAGCAACACTCTTTGAAGCGCAGGTCTCCGCCCTGCGCGTCTTCCGCCTCCTTGCCGAGCAAGCAAGCAAGCCCATTCTCCAGCAGACACTGACCGAAATCAGCGACGACCTCCAAGGCGGAAGCTCCATCTCCAAGGCCTTGGCCAAGCACCCCAAAGTCTTCTCCGACTTTTACGTCAACATGGTCCGCTCGGGCGAGGAGTCCGGCAAGCTCGACCAGACCTTCCTCTACCTCGCCGACTACATCGACCGCTCCTACGAGCTCACGTCCAAGGCGCGCAACGCGCTTATCTACCCCGCATTCATCATGCTCACTTTTGTTGCCGTGATGGTGCTGATGCTCACGGTTGTTATACCCAAAATCGGCGCCATTCTTGAGGAGTCGGGGCAGGAGATGCCGTTTATAACGGCAGTGGTACTTGGCATAAGCAACTTCTTTATCGACTACGGCGTCTTTCTACTTATTGCGATTATCATCGGCGGATACTTTTTGTACCGCTACGTCCAAACGCCGGCAGGCAAGATGGCAGCCGACCACCTAAAGCTCTCTATACCTTACGTAGGCCAGCTTTACCAAAAACTCTTTCTCTCGCGCATCGCCGACAACATGCATGTGATGCTCTCTTCCGGCATCTCCGCCGTGCGCGCGCTCGAGATAACGGCCTCAGTAGTAGACAATGCGGTCTACGAGGCTATCCTCCACGAGGCGGTCGAGGCGGTTAAGGCCGGTACCACTATATCGCAAACGCTCTCGCGCTACCCGCATGAGGTGCCTGCCATAATGGTGCAGATGCTCCAGATAGGGGAGGAAACGGGGGAGCTGGGCTCAATCCTCGAGCGTCTGGCCAAGTTTTACAACCGCGAGGTCAACTCGGCGGTGGACACGCTGGTCTCTTTGATAGAGCCTGCGCTCATCATATCGCTCGCCTTGGGCGTCGGTTTTCTCTTGGCGGCGGTATTGCTTCCTATATACAATACTGCAGGACAAATTTAGACAAGGCCGACGCTTGCGGTCGGCCTCCCGACCAAGGCATCGGGACACCGCGGGCCAGATTTAGTGCACTCTTGGCTATCCACAGCCCCTTCTCGTTGTGCCTCCAAAACCCCTTATACTTTAAGCATCCGCAACAAGAACATTTAATTATTAGAAAGACGGATATCAATTATGATAAAAGGTTTTATTAGGCGGTTTACCCCGAGCTCGTCGAAGGGCTTTACCTTGATCGAGCTTCTGGTCGTGATTGCCATCATCGGCATCTTGGCCGGTATTGTGCTCGCCTCGCTCAGCACTGCACGTTCTGGTGCAAGTGATGCCAAGACAAAAGAGCAGCTTTCCAGCCTGCGCACAGCAATGGAGATATACTATTCACAGAACGGAAACTACGGTGGTACGGCAGCAACCTGTGCTGCAGGTGCTTTTGCAACTACTGCAATCGCTCCGTTAGTAGCCAGCGCTAACTACTCAAACCAGACAATAACTTGTGGTGCAAGCAACACAGCATGGGCTGCTTCGGTGACTCTTGTTGATACCTCAGTTAATCCTGCATGGTGTGTTGACAGTACAGGACATTCCGCGGGCGGTACAGCTAGCGCCAACGCTGCAACGGTCTGTCCATAAGCAATCTTCTCTGAGTTTGTTTTCAAAATCCCCAGCCTTGCGCTGGGGATTTTGATTTTAGAGATATACTAGTGGTATGTATAAAAAGGGTTTTACCCTAGTTGAGCTCCTGGTTGTTATTTCCATCATAGGTATTCTCTCGGGCATTGTCATTGTGGGCCTTGATAATGCGCGCGAAGCCGCTCGCGACGCCAAGCGTGTTGCCGATATACAAAATATTCAGGTAGCGCTTACGCTCTACTATGCGGACAACAATAGATACCCTACTAATATTTATTCCACTTCTCCCGTAGGTCTTGCCCCAACCTACATGTCAACCGTACCGAAAGATTCTGGCGCAGAGTATAAGTATACGGCGATACATTCACCAAACAGCGCTCCTCCTTCGACGTCAACAAATTGTAGCCTTAATACGCCGGTTTTTTATCATCTCGGTGCTATACTAGAGACCACTAACCCTTCCCTAATGGAGCAGGAGAATAATTGGATAGACTTTGATGGCGACGGTAGTGCGCTTAACTATGGACAGTGCGAGACAAACACCAGATTTCACGGAGAAGCAACCGATTGCGTGGGTACTTCCGCGGGGACAAATAACTGCTACGACGTTATACCCTGATGGTTGAAGACACTGCAGTACTTGCGTTCGGCAGTATTGTCCTGGGCGCCATATTTGGCAGTTTTATAAACGCGCTGGTCTACCGCTTTAACACCGGCCGCGGCATGGGCGGCCGGTCACACTGCATACACTGCGGCCACGCGCTCTCGGCGGTGGACCTCGTGCCCGTGCTCTCTTTTTTGTTTTTGCGGGGGCGGTGCCGCTACTGCGGGGCCAGGTTCTCGCTCCAATATCCAGTGGTAGAAGTTACGGCCGCGCTGCTCTCGCTTGCAGTATATCTCGCGCATCCCGCGCCGCTCGAGTATGCACTCTGGCTTGGCGTAGTTGTGACCCTTCTGTTTATCGTCGTGTACGACATTCGCCATGGCATTATACCGTGGAGCGCCTCCGGCCTTCTTGCCACTCTCGCGCTCCTGCACCTCTTTTTCTTTACTGAGCCTACCTTGTGGAGCTTTGTGGCCGGCCCTCTTCTTGCGCTACCGCTTTTTCTCTTCTCGCTCGTCTCGCGGGGCACCTGGATGGGGTGGGGTGACAGCGCACTCGAGCTCTCCCTAGGCTGGCTACTTGGGCTGAGCGTGGGTGCAACCGCTCTGGTGCTTGCATTTTGGAGCGGTGCCGCTGTGGGCATTGTCCTACTCGTGCTCTCAAAACGATATACAATGAAGAGCGAGCTGCCCTTTGCTCCGTTTTTGGTACTTGGGGCTCTTGCCGCACACTTTTTTCATGTCGACTTTTTTGCAACGCTTCCGTATCTCTTTGCCATCTAGGGGGTTTACACTAACCGAGCTCATGGTGGTTGTCACCATCATGTCGCTTCTTACCGGAGTCTTTCTCTTTCAACAGCGGCAGTTCGACAGTACGACCCTTCTGCGCTCGCTGGCATACAGCGTTGCACTCTCCATACGCGAGGCACAGACGTACGGGCTCTCGGTCCGCTCGTTTGGTGGGGAGTTCCCGGCGTACGGTATCTACTTCAACCCTGGCACCTATGCAAGCGAGTACTTTCTCTTTGCCGACACTAACGAAAATGGACAATATGACCCCTCTACGGAGTTCGTTGACAGTTACAAATTTCAAGGCAGTTATACGATAAGTAACGTTTGTGCCATCAGAGGAGGCACACCGGAGTGTACCAGCGACAACTTTTTCGACTGGATAACCATTATCTTTGAGCGGCCAAATCCCGAAGCATGTATTGCAACCGAGGGGCCCGATGCCAATGTGTGTGGTACTGTTCCTCCTTCTGGATACTCCGGAGCATACATTCAAATCGAGGGCTCTGGCGGAGTAACAAGAAGCGTCACGGTTACAACCAGCGGCCAGATATCCGTGGGCGAGACAGGGAGCTGAGTATGAACAATAAAGGCTTTACACTTATTGAGCTTATGGTATCCGTCACGATTTTTATCGTCGTGATGACTATCTCCCTTGGCGCGCTCCTTTCTATCTCCGCCGCCGAGCGCAAAGCAGAGGCTCTCAAAACCGTTATGAACAACCTCAACTTCGGGCTCGAGAGCATGGCGCGCACTATCCGCACCGGCATCACCTACCATTGTCCTGCCGGGGGAGGGGCTGCCTTGTATGAGCCGCAAGACTGCTCGGGCGGCGATGACTACTTTGCATTTGAGGCGGTAGGGGGCGACATAAACGACAACGGCGACCAGGTAGTGTATTTCTACGAACCAGACCCCCTGGACTGCGGTGCAAATCACATAGGCGGCTGCATTATGCGCTCGGTGGCTAGCGGTGCAAATCCTCTCCCCATCACTGCGTCAGAGATCAACGTAACCAATCTTACCTTTTATGTTCGCGGCTCAGTACCCGAATTTGAGAGCGACCCGACAACCTCCCAGCCCAAAGTGGTCATAACCCTTATCGGAGATATTCCTTCGCAGGTTTCAGCGGCGGGAGTGGTTCAGTCAACTCAGTTTCGACTCCAAACTTCCGTTACCCAACGGCTCTATGATCAATAACATCACTAAAAAATTAAAGGGGTTTACTCTTATCGAGACGCTTGTTGCGGTGCTCTTGCTTACTACCGCGATAGCGGGGCCGTTGACCATTGCCTCTAAGAGCCTTATTGCCGCGCTTGTAGCTAAAGACCAGGTAACCGCGTTCTTTTTAGCGCAGGATGCGGTTGAGTATGTGCGATTTATACGCGATACCAACAAGTTGCGCGACAACAACTGGCTCGCCGGGCTCGACGGAACCTCAAACGGTTTTACTACGGCAGATGGAACCAGTGGGGACTGTGTCGGCGCCAACGGCTGTTACTTCGATTCGACAGGCAATAATATTGATGCCCCATACAATATCGCGTACTGTACCAACAATAATTGTTTGACTCTCGGAGGTGCTCCCATCGGGTCTGGTGCAAAGCCGATCCGCTTCAACACAACGCTAAACAGGTTTACCTATGTCGTGTCTGGATCTATAGTGACGCCCTTCGTACGGAGTGTAAAAATAGTCGAAGTGGTGAACGAACAGGAGGCGGTCGTGACGGTTGCGGTGTATTGGGGCACAACCGGTGCTACCGGCGTAGGCTGTCCCACAGGCACCCGGTGCGTTGTCGTGCAGGAAAGTATATTTAATTGGCAGTAAGTATGTATAAACGCGGATTTACAATCTTTTTTGCAGTACTCGTAGGCTCTTTGGCGCTTGCGGTAGGGCTTGCGATTTATGACCTCCTTCTGCGCGAGCTTGCACTATCGCAAACCGCGACTCAGTCGCAGTATGCAATCTACGCTGCAGACACTGGTGCAGAATGTGCACTGTACTGGGACTTAAACTACACCGACAACGACAAAAGTGCATTTGCGACATCCTCTTTGGATAATCCCATAGTCTCTAGTCTTTCTTGCAATAATCAAAATGTAGTAATTTCGCCAGTTGTAGGCATACCTTGGACTACCGCAGTGCCTCCACGCACACCAACAAGTGCCACCACTGTGTTTTGGGTATCTCTAGGTACAGCGCTATCTGATCCTTGCGCAAAGGTAACGGTAGAGAAAACCATTGTGAATCCGGGTGACCCTTCGGCAACTACGATAACCTCCCGCGGCCGTAACACCTGTGACAATGCTGACCCGTCTAGGCTCGAGCGCGCACTCGAGATAAATTACTAGAAGTATCGGGCTAAAAGCTATATGCTGGAACCATGATTCCAGCTGCTCTACGCACGCGCTATCGGAAGCTCCTCGAGGAGATCAACCGGCACCGGCATCTCTACTACGTGCAGGACACGCCGGAGATAGAGGACAGTGCCTACGACGAGCTTGAAAAAGAGCTCTTTGCGCTTGAAGAGAAATATCCGGGGCTCATTGCCCCCGACTCGCCATCGCGGCGGGTCGGGGGGTTACCCCTGCCGCAATTCAAGAAAGTACGGCACGCCGTACCACAGTGGTCGTTTAATGATGCTTTTTCGGCTGATGAGATGCGCGAGTTCGATGTGCGGGTGAAGCGATTTCTAAAGAGTGAGTTTGGCGATGCGACGCCGACCTATACCTGCGAGCTTAAAATCGACGGGCTGAAAATCGTACTCACCTACGAGAAGGGTCTCCTCAAGACCGCGGCAACGCGGGGCGACGGCACAATGGGAGAGGATGTCACGCACAATGTCCGCACGATACCGACTGTGCCGCTGCGGCTCTCCCGCGAGGTTGATGTGATTGTCGAAGGTGAGGTGTGGATGAGCGAGCAGACGCTCGAAGCGGTTAACCGCGCTCGCAGTGAGGCGGGGGAACCCCTCTTCGCTAACCCGCGCAACGCCGCGGCAGGCTCTATCCGTCAGCTCGACCCGAAAATCGCCGCATCCAGAGGGCTCGACACTTTTATGTACGACGTCGCGCAAACGAGCGAACGGCTTCCCGCAACCCAGCTCGAAGAGCTCGTGTATATGCGGGAGCTCGGGTTTAAGGTCAACCCGCATGTGCGGCTCGCGAAGACTATTGAGGAGGCCTCCCTGTATTGGGAGGAGTGGAAAAAGAAAAACAAAACTCAGGGGTACTGGCTCGACGGCGTCGTGGTTAAGGTCAACGAACGTAAGTTTCAGGAGACGTTGGGTTACACAGGGAAAGCGCCGCGCTTCGCGGTGGCCTTCAAATTTCCCGCGGAGCAGGTAACGACAGTGGTAGAAGACATCGTGCTCCAGGTGGGGCGTACGGGGGTCTTGACTCCCGTTGCGCATCTGCGGCCGGTTGTGGTAGCAGGCTCGACCGTCTCGCGCGCAACACTCCACAATGAAGACGAGATCAAGCGGCTCGACGTGAGAGTGGGTGACACGGTCATCCTCCAAAAAGCGGGGGACGTTATCCCCGACATCGTGCAAGTGCTTCCGGACCTCCGGAGTGGTAAGGAAAAATCGTTTAAGTGGCCAACCCGCGTTGCTGAGTGCGGAGGTGATGGAACGATTGAGCGGGTGCCGGGAGAAGCTGCGTGGCGGTGTGTTGCCCGCGACTCCTTTGCCGTTAAGCGGCGGGTCCTGCGGCACTTTACGAGCAAGGCGGCTCTCAACATCGAAGGGTTGGGGCCCTCACGCGTTGATGCGCTTATGGAGAAGGGGCTTGTTGCCGCGTTTGACGACTTTTTTACGCTTGAAGAAGGCGACCTCCTGACGCTTGAAGGGTTTGCCGAAGTGTCGGCCAAAAAACTCATCGCCTCTATCAAAAAGGTTGCGAAAGGCGTGCCGCTCTCACGGCTTATTACGGGGCTCTCGATCCCGCAGGTGGGGGAGGAGACGGCGATTTTGCTTGCAGAAAACTTTAGGACTATAGATGATATTACGGAAGCAAGCGCCGAGCGGCTTATAGAAATTAACGGCATTGGCGAAGTGGTGGCCGAGGGCATCGTGGGCTGGTTTAAGAATAGGGAAAATAAAAAACTCGTTGAGCGCCTTAAAAAGTACATTCGTATCATTTCGGAAAAAAGTTCGGGCAAAGGAAGAGGAACTTTGGCAGGAAAAACCTTCGTGCTAACCGGAACGCTCTCAAGGCTCTCCCGCGACGAGGCCAAGGAGAAAATCCGTGCGCAGGGCGGCACCGTATCTTCGTCAGTTTCTAAAAACACCGACTATGTGGTTGCGGGAGAGGAGGCAGGCTCAAAACTCGCCAAAGCAGAGGAGCTGGGGGTGCGGGTTATAACAGAGGAGGAGTTTCTCAAAATGCTGGAATCCTAGTAAGATAGCAACATGATTTCGAAAGAGGAGATTAAGAATTTGGCCGAACTCGCACGACTGCAGCTCACTGACGAAGAGACTACGGGCTTGCAAAGAGACATCTCAAACATCCTCGAGTATGTGAGGCAGGTCTCAGCGGCCTCTCAAGGCGACACCTTAACACCCGGGCTCTCTAAGGTGTCGCCTTTAACAAGCAACTACAACGTGATGCGGGAGGATACACCTCGTGGGTCGGGGGATCTTCTTGCAGGGAAAGAAGAAGTTCTTCGCGCTGCATTTCCGAAACGAGAGGAGGACTACAATGTTGTGCGCAAAATAATCCAAAAAGATGAGTAACCTTGCAGAACTTTCAATAACTGAAGCGTCGAAAAAACTCGCCGCAAAAGAAATCTCAGCAGCTGACCTCGCGCGCGCCTGCCTTGCAACCATCGAGGCCAAAAATCCGGAGCTCAATGTCTACCTCGAAGTGTTTGACGATGTAGAGGCACAAGCTACAGAAGCAGACGCGCGTCGCGCAAAAGGAGAGAAACACCCTCTCCTTGGTATCCCGCTTGCTTTCAAGGACAACATCTTGATAGAGGGCCGGCGGGCATCGGCGGCTTCTAAAATCTTAGAGGGCTATGTCGCAAGCTATGACGCAACCGTTATAAAAAAGTTAAAAGAGGCGGGTACAATTTTATTAGGCCGCACCAACATGGACGAGTTTGCCCACGGCAGCTCGACCGAAAACTCGGCCTATGGCCCGACTAAAAATCCGCACGACACTTCGCGCGTGCCAGGCGGCTCCTCCGGCGGCTCTGCGGCCGCCGTCGCAGCCGGGATGGCGCTCGGGGCCTTAGGCACCGACACAGGCGGCTCTATACGCGAGCCAGCAAGCTTTTGTGGGCTTGTGGGCCTCAAACCCACCTACGGAGCAGTCTCGCGCTCGGGGCTTATTGCCATGGGTTCCTCGCTCGACCAGGCCGGACCGCTTACGCGCACCACTGCCGACACCGAACTTATCTTCAACACAATCCGCGGCAAAGACCCCTTGGACAGCACCTCGATTGACGAGCATTTCTATCCCAAATATCCTCTTAAGAAAAAAATCGGTGTGCCTCGAGACTTACTGCAAAAAGGAATTGATAAAGATGTACTTGAGCAGTTTGAAGCAGCGCTTTCTGCACTTAAGACGCAAGGCTATGAGATCGTAGATATAAAGCTCCCTTCGGCGGGTCTGGCGCTCGCGATTTATTACGTGATTATGCCGGCGGAAGTCTCGGCAAACCTCGCGCGCTTTGACGGCGTGCGCTACGGACTCTCGCTTCAAGGCAGCTCTCAGTGGGAGGATTACGCCAAAACGCGAGGCGCAGGCTTTGGTGCTGAAGTGCGAAGGAGAGTTATGCTCGGCACTTACGTGCTCTCCTCCGGCTACTACGAGGCATACTACGGCACGGCTACGGCTGCGAGGGTTGCGCTTAGCGCAGAGGTGGCCCGAGCGCTCGAGAGCGTTGACGCCATTGCCACGCCCACGGCACCCTCGCCCGCAACTAAACTTGGAGAAAAAGTTGCCGACCCCTTGGCCATGTACCTCTTAGACATCTTTACCGCAACCGCCAACCTAACCGGCAACCCGGCAATTTCTGTACCGATGGATACGGTCGCGAGGGAAGGGAAGGACCTCCCAGTCGGCATACAGTTCACTGCCGCCCATGGTAACGAGGAGACCCTTTTTGCCATAGGGAAAAAACTTGAGGCAAAAGAGGCTGTACAACCCCGACGTTGATAGTCGGGGCCCCGACCGAAGCGTCGGGGTAGAATGCACATATGCAGAACGTCGACTTCCTTAACCTTGAGTATATTATTTTGCGCGTCTACGAGCTCGTTACGGGCTTGAACGTTGACGTGGAGGAAGTGCCGTACGAGTTTATGTACTGGGGCGGACAGATTATACTCCTCGGTTTTACACTCTCCGTTATATTTCTTGCGTTTGTCGTCTACACGCGCATCCGTATCGTGTTTGTCGAGCACGAAGGCTTTGGCCAGGAAGCCTCGCTTCTGACACCGCTCGAAGAGCCGGAACTCGAAAAGGGCAACTCACGATGGGAGACCATTGTTATGCTTGCAGCCTCGCCGCAAGAGAGCGACTGGCGGCGCGCTATTATCGAAGCGGATGTAATGCTCGGCGACTTGCTGACGAGCCAAGGCTACCGCGGTGCAACGATTGGCGACCAGCTCAAAGACGCAAATCCTCTGCAGTTTACGACGCTCGACCTGGCATGGAAGGCGCACAAGATGCGCAACGACGTCGCGCACGGCGGCGAAGGACTGCAACTCACCGAGCGCGACGTGCGCGCGACCATCGACCAGTATGGCCGCGTGTTTGAAGAATTCAATTATATTTAGACCAATACTTGCTGCGCGAGAGACGGGACTTGAACCCGCAACCTCCGCCGTGACAGGGCGGCGCTCTAACCAGTTGAGCTACTCCCGCAAACGTCTCGTATCTTAGCCTAAAAGCAGATAAAACGAAACGGGTGTCGGCGGAAGGACTTGCACCTTCGACCTTGGCTTTATGAGTGCCATGCTCTAACTACCTGAGCTACGCCGACGTGAGTCAAAAATACTACATTTTTGGCGTTCCCGCTAGACGGGTCCGTATTTTTCTGCTATGCTGAATTTATATCGCGGGGTGGAGGAGTGGTACCTCGTCAGGCTCATAACCTGAAGATAGCCGGTTCGATTCCGGCCCCCGCAACAAGATTTGGGTATGGAAGTCGTACATCGATTTCAAGAAAATGATCATTACTGTGGGCCGGCGGTGGTACAGATGGTACTGAAGCGTTTTGGCACGGAGCTTACCCAGCAGGAGATTGCCAAGGAGCTTGAGATTGACATGGTGGTTGGCACGAGTGCGAAAGAACTTGAAAAGTTTTTTAAGCAGCGCGGATTTGTTATAGACCGTAAAAATAATGCCGAATGGGGAGACTTAGCTGAAGCGCTTGGCAGAGGTGTTGTTATTGTCGGTTATCTTGAGCGAGAGGGGGACCCGCACTATGCTCTCGTGCGTACGGTGGGCGAAGCGGAGATTGTGCTTATCGACCCCTGGCATGGCGACAACCTGGAGATACCCAAGGTCGAGTTTGAAGAACGATGGAAAGATAATGAGATAGGGCAGTACGGCGAGCGGATGTTGATGACCGTTGCCACTCCTGCACACACCTAGTGCTATACTTTGCACATGGATGTCATTAGTAATTTATTTTCGATGCTGCTCAGCTTCCTGCTCGGGCTTTTGGAGCTTATCATCAATTTTTTTATCGCCGTTCTCTCGATGATACTCAACTTTGCCCGCTCAATTGTTGGCCTGGTTTCGTAACAATTTTACTGATTGAAAAAACGCCCCGATTGCGTTACTCTGCCTTGTGTATCGCCGTTGTAGCTCAGATGGTAGAGCAGCTCCATGGTAAGGAGCAGGTCGCCGGTTCGATCCCGGCCAACGGCTCCAACTTCTTTATAATTAAGAAGTGTACGCCAGCGTAGCTCAGTTGGTAGAGCACCTCATTCGTAACGAGGAGGTCGCCGGTTCAATCCCGGCCGCTGGCTCCAGAAATGACAAAAGAAGAACGAGAAGCGCGTATAAAAGAACTGGAGAGCGCCATGCAGGCCCCGGATTTTTGGGCTATTCCTGAGCAAGCTCAGGCACGTATTCGCGAGCTCCACGACCTCAAAACTGAAGCCGAAGGTGGCAGCAAGTACGACACAGGCAATGCGGTGCTCTCAATCGTCGCAGGCGCGGGCGGCGATGATGCTGAAGACTTTGCCCGCATCCTCTATGACATGTATCGCAAATTCTGCGAGAAACATGGCTGGGGTATACGCGTGTTGCATAAAAATGAGAACGACCATGGCGGCTATCGCAACCTCTCAGTTGAGATAGAAGGCAAAAAAGCGTACGGCACACTCAAAGATGAGTACGGCGTGCACCGCCTGGTGCGCATCTCGCCCTTTAATGCCAATGCAAAGCGCCACACCTCCTTTGTGCTGGTCGAGGTCCTCCCGGTTATCGAAAAAGTCTCCGGTGTCGAAATTCCTGAGAATGATCTTGAAATATCGGTTGCGCGCTCTGGCGGCCCTGGCGGGCAGAACGTCAACAAGCGCGAGACAGCAGTGCGCATCGTACACACCCCGACAGGCCTCTCCGCGCATGTCGACGGCGAGCGTACGCAGGGCGCCAACAAAGAGAAAGCACTTTCCATACTTAAAGCAAAGCTTCTACGCCAGCTCCAGGAGGAACGCAAGGAGAAAATAGCCGATCTCTCCATCCAAGGGGGCAAAATCGAGTGGGGGAGCCAGATCCGATCCTATGTCCTTCATCCGTATAAGCTCGTCAAAGACCACCGTAGTGGCGTAGAGGTGCATGACGCCGAAGGTGTCCTTGAGGGCAACCTTGAGCCATTCCTTAAAGCACAGTAAAATATACGGGTTGTCATGATTTACTTCGACCGGGTCACTAAGGTCTACAGCGACAGCTCTGTTGCGCTTCAGGACGTCTCCTTCTCGATTGAGCCGGGAGAGTTTATTTCTATCGTCGGCCACTCCGGTGCGGGCAAGACCACCTTGGTTAAGATGTTGCTCGCAGAAGAGCGCCCCACCTCGGGCTCCGTCTTTTTTGAGTCGATGAACGTCCATGAGATGCACCCGCGCCGTATGGGCGACCTGCGCCGCAAAATCGGCACCGTCTTTCAAGACTTCAGGCTCCTCCCCAACCGAACCGCGTTTGAAAATGTCGCATTTGCCATGGAGGCCGCAGGCCGCAGTGAGGAAGAGATACTCTCCGACGTGCCGCATGTCTTGGAGCTCGTCGACCTGCAAGACAAGATGGAAAACTTTCCCGACGAGCTCTCCGGTGGCGAGCAGCAGCGTGTCGCTATAGCCCGCGCCATCGTCAACCAACCCGACGTCATTGTGGCCGACGAGCCGACCGGCAACCTCGACCCGGTCAATACCTTTGAGGTGGTGCAGATACTAAAAAAGATAAACGATCTCGGCACTACCATCATGCTCACCACCCACAACAAGGGCGTCATCGACAGTCTCAAAAAACGCGTCGTTACGATGGACAGGGGCAAGGTCGTGCGCGACGATAGGGAAGGTAAATATATACTATAAATTATGAAAGCAGTAACTATTCGGCGCATATTCCGGGCGGGGCTCCAAGACTTTTGGCGCAACGGTTTTGTCTCTTTCGCTTCGGTCCTTATGATGGTCTTTACCCTTTTTATCGTAGGGTTGGCTCTCTTTAGCGGGGTGATCCTCTCGACCGCGCTCGAGGAGTTTCGCGACAAAGCAGACATGAACATCTACTTTACGACCACGGCACCCGAGAGCGCTATTCTCGAGCTCCAGGCAACACTCTCCGCTCTCCCCGAGGTGGAGTCAATAGACTACACCTCCCGCGAGGTCGCTCTGGCAGAGTTTCGCGAGCGGCACCAAAACGACCAGCTGACCCTGCAGGCCTTGGAAGAGCTGGGAGAAAATCCGCTTGGCGCCGTACTTAACGTAAAGGCGCGCGAGATAACCCAGTACGACAGCATCGCGAACTTCTTGCAGGAGGAGCAGGAAGCGCTCGTGGCGGGAGCAGAACAGATAATCGAAAAGATAAACTACTACGACGAGCAGCACCGCCAGGCTATCGACCGTCTTGTACAGATTACCGACTCGGCACGCCTGGTCGGCGCCGCGATCATCGGTCTCTTTGTCGCCATCACTATAGCCATCTGTTTTAACACTCTGCGGCTCGCCATCTACACTTCCCGCGAGGAGATCTCGGTGATGCGCCTTGTAGGTGCCACCGGCGGCTACATTCGGGCGCCCTTTATGGTAGAAGGCATACTCTATGGGCTCATCGCGGGCGCTATAACACTCGTCCTCTTTTATCCTTTAACCTGGTGGCTTGGCGACGCAACGGTCGGATTTTTCGGCGGAGTCAACGTGTTCTACTACTACATCACCAACTTCCCGTTCTTTTTCCTCGTTATTGTAGGGTCAGGTGTAGCGCTGGGAGCTATCGCGAGCGCACTTGCCGTAAGGCGGTATCTTAAGGTATAAGATATGATCTTTAACCCGTCACTCGCTCGGAATTCAAACAAGTTTGACTTCTCTCGCTTCGTTGGGGTATAACAATACATGCTCGATTGGCTTAAAGGTAAAGGACTTCCAGGCCAAACTCCTAAATACGTTTTTGTCGTCGGCGGGGTCATGTCCGGCATCGGCAAAGGCGTGGTTACTTCCGGCATTGCGCGGATCCTTAAAGCCAAAGGTTTTAAGGTAACGGCGATAAAAATAGACCCCTACATCAACGTTGATGCGGGGACGATGAACCCCACCGAGCACGGTGAGGTTTTTGTACTGGAAGACGGCTACGAGACCGACCAGGACATGGGCAACTACGAACGCTTTTTGGGCGAAACCTTGCCCAACATCAACTACATGACGACCGGCAGGGTGTACCAGGAGGTCATCCGCCGCGAGCGCAACCTTGAGTACAAGGGCAAGAATGTCGAAGTGGTGCCAGATATTCCGCTTGAAGTAATCCGCCGCATAGAAGAGGCGCAAAAAACTGCCAACGCTGAAATCACGCTGACTGAAGTCGGAGGCACTATTGGCGAGTACCAAAATATCATTTTTCTTGAAGCGGCGCGCATGATGAAGCAGAAATATCCGCACGATGTTGCCATTGTGATGGTCTCGTATGTACCAATACCGGGGCATGTCGGCGAGATGAAGACCAAGCCCACTCAGTATGCCGCGCGCTCGCTTAACGCCGTCGGCCTGCAGGCCGACGTGATTATGGCGCGGGCCTCACGCCCAATAGACCAAAAGCGAAAAGAGAAGATTGCCGTCTTCTGCAACACGCTCCCTGAGCGGGTAATCTCAGCGCCGGATGTCGAAAGTATTTATGATGTGCCCATAAACTACGAGAAAGACGGCTTGGGTGATATTTTGACGGATATACTGGGTTTGCCGAAGCGCAAGACCGATCTCGGTGACTGGGAGACTTTTGTACAAAAGTCAAAGAGTGCAACCCGCGAACTAAAAGTTGCGGTTGTCGGCAAGTACTTCGATACCGGGGAATTTACGCTCGCGGACTCCTACATCTCAGTACTCGAAGCACTTAAGCATGCGGGTGCACACCAAGGAGCAAAGGTCAAAATTTCGTACATCAACTCAAAAGATTTCGAAAGCGGCGCGCGCAAGGTGGAGGAGCTTAAGGATTTTGACGGAGTGGTAGTGCCGGGCGGTTTTGGCGAGAAAGGGATAGACGGCATACTCTCCGTAATCCGCTTTGCCCGCGAGAACAAGATTCCGTACTTCGGGCTCTGCTACGGCATGCAGCTGGCGGTCGTTGAGTATGCGCGCAACGTAGTGGGCTTAGAGGGTGCAAACACAGTAGAGACCGACCCTGGAAGTGTGCACCCCATCATCGACGTGATGCCCGATCAAAAAGAGAAGCTCATAAAACAAGACTATGGCGGCACCATGCGGCTGGGCACCTATAAAGCAGTGCTTACAGACGGCACCATTGCCAAAGAGGCATACGGCAAGAGCGAAGTGGATGAGCGCCATCGTCACCGCTACGAGGTCAACCCAGAATACATTGAGAAGCTCGAGCAGGGAGGGCTCATATTCTCCGGCCGATCGCCCTCGGGAAAACTTATGGAGATAGCGGAGTTACCCAAGGACAAGCACCCGTTTTACTTAGGAACGCAATTTCATCCCGAACTTCTATCGCGTCCGCTAGGACCCCACCCGCTGTTTATGGCGTTTGTAAAAATCGCGCTTGCCGGTGCAAAAAATTGAGTTGCTGAAACTGGGCATTAGTTAGGTTGCGGAGAAAAATACCCTGTATACTTAACTTAGTACTAGTTTAATATTTTTTATGGTGGAAAAAGAAATTAAAAAAGTTTCAACATACTCGCCAACACCACTGCTTGTAGCAGTGGTGTTGGGTGGTGTTATGGTAGGTGCTGCCATGCTTACCTCTATACACAGCGAGTGGCTGCTCGCAGGCACGGTAGTGCCTGGTCAGCAAAAGAAAATTGATAGCGGTAAAATTGACGCAGACAGCAACGGCATACCGGATGCAGGAATTACTGTAAACGGTAAGTACGTCTCTCTATATGCATACGATGAAGGAGGAGACTGGTACTGGGACCTTGGGGATGGGCGCGTTCAGGGGACTGTCGGTTCGGTAGATGACTTGGACGCCGATACACTTACCACTTGTGACTACCAAGTGCAGTACCGCGGCAACTTTGAAAATGATCCGTTTATGGATAGCGGCTGGATTATGAACAACATCAACTGCTCGGGGTACGACGACAATGGGAGTTACAATTATCTCATTGTGCATGAGACCGACCCGCGTTACCGCGGCAACCCAGACTGGAGCGTGTGGGGTACCTGGGAGTATCATGTACTCACCGAAAGCGGCAAAGGCAATCTTACCCGTCCGCAAAACGCCATCGGGAGCTAACTCTGGATAAGCGCTCGATTTGCTACAATAGCCCCATGAGGGCGCTACTGTACATATTCCTCATAGCACTCCTGCTATGGGCGAGTGCTATGTGGGAGAACGCTCACGCGCCTGTGGTCGTAGTAACCTCCCCGCAGGAGGAGCCTGTGCAAGAGCCGGAAACTTCGCCCACGAGTGAGATAGTGGTCGAAGTTGCGGAGGAAGCGCCACTTTCGAAGGAAGATACTCCAGTGGGAGCTTCGAACCTGCCCACGCCGCCTCCGGAGCCCAAGCAGGTTACCTACGATGAAGCATATGTCGAGCAGCTTGAACTTGCGGTGCATAATCGGATAAACGAGGAGCGCATTCGCGAAGGGCTCAACGCACTTGAGTATGACGACGTGCTTGCGCAAGTGGCGGCCTATCACTCAACCGATATGGCAGCAAACGACTACTTTGCGCACGAAGACAAAGACGGTTGCGACTCGGCGTGCCGCGTCACCTCTGCCGGCTACAAGTGGCGCATGGTGGGGGAGAACCTCTTTCTCTTGAAGCGCGAGTATCACTTTTCTGCCGAGGGTGCCTCGGCTGTCGTCGTTGCAGGCTGGATGGGGAGCCCCGGCCATCGAGAAAATATGTTTGAGCCTGACTTTACCCACGAAGGTATTGGGGTTGTTATCCTCGGCGACTCTATCTATGTCACGGAAGTGTTGGCAAAACCGCGATAGTGCTAAACTTTAGCAATGGCACGCATAGTAAAAAAGATATTGCCCGGTTATTTTGATGCGATTGCATCAGGAAAAAAGAAGTATGAATTTCGCGTCGCGGATTTTGATATCGCGGAGGGCGACACTCTCGTGCTTGAGGAGTGGGATAGTGAAGACCGCACAACACGCAAACCGACAGGACGCACTATTGAGAAGAAGGTTACCTATGTGAGGAAATTTAGCCCAGACACTTTTAAACAAAAAGAAGATTTAGAAAAATACGGTTTTTATATACTCTCGATTGAGTAAGAACCCATTTTGGTGTACGGTATAGCGGTATATTGCGGGTTGGTGTAATGGTAGCACGTCTCCCTCTGGAGGAGAAAATTGGGGTTCGAGTCCCTGACCCGCAGCAGCTTAGTTTAGTATCGATGGACCAAGACACGTCTCTATAGTTAGAGCCGTGTTTTTGGTATGACATCAATATCGTCCAAGACGGGTCAATTTCTCGTTTCTATATTTTGAGCCACGAAATCAGTTCGAATCCTAGAAGCATCGTCAGCTTGAAATAGGTTCTCCCGCACGAGACGCGTTGACAAATTTATATAAGACGTTATTCTCAAAACATGTCGGGCAACAAGCAATCTAATGTTCTCCTCGGACTCCTCCTTACTCAGGGTGGAGGATTTGCTTGTGTCTAGATTCTAACGAAACCAGATACACACAAGGCCCTCCACCCGGAGGGCCTTGTTGTTTAGCCCTGTTCTTTGACAGTTCGTTCACGATAACCCTGAGGAGAAGTTATGACGACGATGCCCTTCAACCAATATCGTCCATTCCCGACGGTACAGCTGCCGGACCGCACGTGGCCAAATGGCAGACTTGCCAAGGCACCCATCTGGTGCGCGGTGGATCTGCGCGACGGCAACCAGGCACTCATCGAGCCGATGGGTGTCGAGAAGAAACTGCAGATGTTCAATCTGCTCGTGAAGATCGGCTTCAAAGAGATCGAGGTTGGGTTCCCGGCGTCCTCCGAGATCGAGTTCACATTCGTTCGGACGTTGATTGAGGAGAATCGGATTCCTGACGACGTCACTATCCAAGTCCTCACGCAATCGCGCGAGGAATTGATACAACGAACGTTCGAAGCCCTGAAAGGCGTTCCTCGGGCAATCGTGCACCTGTACAATTCGACGTCTGAACTTCAACGCCGAGTTGTCTTTTGCCAATCTGAGGAGGGTATTATACAAATCGCTCTCTCCGGCGCGCGACTCATCAAAAAGCTCGCGGAAAAGCAACCGAAAACTAAATGGACGTTTGAGTACTCACCTGAGTCGTTCACAGGGACCGAAGTCAAATTCGCCTGCGAGATCTGTAACCAAGTGCTCGACATATGGAAACCGACTCTGGAGAACAAAGCGATCATCAATCTGCCTGCAACGGTGGAGATGTCGACGCCTAACAAGTATGCCGACGCGATCGAATGGATGGGTCGACACCTGTCGCATCGCGACTCTATCGTTCTCAGTCTGCATACGCACAATGACCGCGGATGTGCTGTCGCCGCGACAGAGCTCGGCCTCTTGGCTGGCGCTGACCGCGTCGAAGGTACGCTCTTCGGTAATGGTGAACGTACCGGCAACGCGGATCTCGTAACCCTCGCGCTCAACCTGATGACGCAGGGTATAGACCCGAAAGTAGATTTGTCCGATCTTCCGGGCGCCGTACGGATCGCAGAAGAATGCACGCGTATTGAAGTGCATCCAAGGCATCCGTACGCTGGACTCCTCGCGCTGACGGCATTTTCTGGTTCGCACCAGGACGCCATCAACAAAGGGACACGGGCAATGGAAATCTCGAACAGCCCTATATTTGAGGTCCCGTATCTTGCCTTCAATCCGGCCCATGTCGGACGGGAATATCGTCCAGTACGCGTTAACAGCCAGTCGGGCAAAGGTGGTGTCGCCTATATCATGCGTGACGTTTACGGCGTCGAACTCCCGCGGCCGCTGCTTGTGGACTTTGCGACTTTCGTGCAGAAGGCCGCAGAGGAAACAGGCGGAGAATTGTTGCCGGAACGTGTTCGGCAGCTTTTCGAAGAAGTGTATGTCAACGTAGCTCATCCTATCGAGCTCATTGATCATTACAGCGTACCTGGCAAAGTCAAAGGAGGCCGAGTCCTCGAAGCGACCATCAAGATCAATGGTGACAGCCGCTTCATTGCAGGAGACGGAAATGGCGAGCTCAACGCATTTGCCAATGCGCTCGCTACGTCCTGCAACATAGAGGTCTCGCTCCTCGACTATCAGGAACGTTCGATCGGCGGTGGCTCGGATGCGAAAGCTATCGCATACGTGGCCATTGCCGTTCCGGGGCGCGAAGCAGTGTGGGGGGTCGGTATTAATACCGATATTCCGACAGCTTCACTCCTGGCGCTTGCGAGTGCCGTCAATCGGTCTAGACGCACTTGAACAATACTACCTCCCGCACGCTACATGCTTGCGGGAGGTTTTTTATGAAAATTTGTGAAAGTTAGAACGCGCTCGAGGCGCATCGTCTAGTAGCGAAAGCGAACGGCGACTTTGCTTTAACCCCTCTAAGACTCGAATTAAAATATAGAAATCAGAGTCTTCTTTAGGAGTGGAAAAATGGCTATCCACAACTTCATTGACCTATCAGGTTACCCCCTGTATAGTGGGTTTATACACGCCCCAGCTAGCCGAAAGGTCCGCTGGGGTTTGTTCGTGCCAAAACCTGTTACAATAGCTCCTAAATGCAGACTATTTTGCTCATAGATGGGGAGAATTTTAAGGGCAAAATCCGTTCCGTTTTTAAGGAAATAGCTAAGGAAAAGCCTATTTGGCATGAATATAATTTTAAGGGTCTGCTCGATAAGGTGCTTAAAGACATCCCTATAGAAAGACGAGTCTTTTACTTTGCTCGTATTAAGGAGCACGAGGCAAGTAAAGAGAAATCAAAGCAGTTAGTAGAGGAACAACGCCTGCTCAAAACTCATTGGCAGTTCTGATTCCGATTTACAGCCTGCTATAAAAGAAGTGCGGGACAGACGAGTTGGTTGCGTGTACCTTGGTTTTGAGACTCAACCTAACAAAGGGCTGTCATATACTACCAACAGGACTATCTTAATCCGTAATTCTGAGGTCGTGGAGTTTGGGAAAGTGACGTAAGGAGTTCTATATACTAAAATTCTTGGACAACCTGTCTCCAATTAACCGTTCTTAACCTATCTAGGTCGGGCAGCTGATTTTTAGATAGAACACGTTCGCGAAAATGTAAAGAGCGTGGTAAGGTTGTGCGGTGCAGCGCGGGGAAACCATAGTCCGGTTCGAACAGGTATCATTCGACTTCGGTGTCAAAAAACCCATCTTGGATAAGGTGGATTTTTCTGTTAGACGTCGTAGCAAAATTACCTTCATGGGCCAAAACGGTGCTGGCAAAAGCACTATCTTTGGTCTTATGACTGGCGCTCATACGCCGGAAGACGGCCAGATGCATCTCGCGCACGGTCTAACGGTTGCCACAGCACGGCAGGTGATTCCGCGCGAAGATATGTCTCTCACGGTGCGGGAGTTTTTTCAGAACGTATTTCCAAAAAAGGTCTACGACATCGACCCAAGAATCGACACTGTGCTCGAGGTGGTTAACCTTGCGGCCCCGCACGAGCGCACCATAGGCTCATTTTCCGGCGGACAGCAGGCGCGTCTACTGCTTGCACAGGCGCTGATACAAGACCCCGACCTACTGCTCTTAGACGAGCCGACTAATAATCTGGACAAAGAGGGGATCGAGCATCTCACCATCTTTCTCGTCAACTATAAAAAGACAGTGGTTGTTATCTCTCACGATGCAGAGTTCTTGAATTCATTTACGCAGGGCGTGCTCTATCTCGATGTGAACACACATAAGGTCGAGCAGTACGTCGGCAACTACTTCGATGTGATTAAAGAGATCTCGGCGCGTATAGAGAAAGAAAATCGGAAGAATGCTCTCTTGGCAAAAGAAATCCAGGAGAATAAAGACAAGGCAAACTTCTTTGCCAACAAGGGTGGCCAAATGCGGATGGTAGCCAAACGCATGCGCGAAAAAGCGGAGCTACTCGAAGAAACGAAAGTAGATGTTCGCAAGGAAGATAAGACGATACGCTCGTTCCGCATTCCGTACCAAAGCGGGCTTGTTGGGGAGGTGGTGCATATCTCTTCGTTCACCGTGGTGCGCAACCATAAGCCGGTGGAACGCAAGGTTAAAGTGTCGTTGCGCAAGAATGACCACCTACTCCTCCAGGGGCCAAATGGCATTGGAAAGAGTACTCTCTTGCAGTCGATTGCCGACGGCACCGCCAAGGGTGTCACCATTACGCCGGGGACGGAGATAGGATATTACCGGCAGGATTTTTCCAACCTCGATTTTAATAAAACAGTGTATGAGGAGCTCACGGCAATGCCGGGGAACCTTATGGAAGAAGATTTGCGACGGGTTGCTGCAGGTTTTTTGGTAAGCGGAGAAATATTTCACTCGAAGATAGGCACTCTCTCGGAAGGGCAGAAAGGCTTGGTGGCCTTTGCTCGTTTGGTCTTGCTCAAGCCCGGTCTGCTTATCCTCGATGAGCCGACCAACCATATTAACTTTCGTCACCTGCCAGTTATTGCCGAGGCACTCAGTGCGTTTGAGGGGCCGATGATCTTGGTGTCGCACGTGCCCGACTTTGTGCAGCAGATACGCATCGATGAGACGCTCGACCTGGGCTCCTGATAGGCTATGGTGAAAGAGATATACGATGTGGTGGTTGTGGGCGGCGGTGCTTCTGGGCTGATGGCCGCAGGTCGCGCGGCAGAGAGAGGGAAGCGCGTGCTCCTACTTGAGAAGAACAAGCGTCTGGGAGAAAAGCTGCGCATAACCGGTGGGGGTCGTTGCAATATTACGAACGCAGAAGAAGATGAACGGGTGCTACTCGGCGCCTATGGCAAGGCGGAGCAGTTTTTATACTCTGTATTTTCTCAGTTTGGCAACAAAGCCACCTTTGCCTTCTTCGAGTCGCACCAGTTGCCGTTGGTGGTCCAGGCACGTAAACGTGTATCCCCTGCGACAGAGCGCGCCGCAGATGTCGTGCATACGTTTGAAGAATATGTACACAAGGGTGGGGTAATAGTTCGCACCGGCTCACCGGTTACAGCAGCCACTCATGATGAGTCAGGGATTACCGGAGTTGTGTGCAACACAGAGACCTATGTAGGGAAAAATTATATCTTTGCAACTGGCAGTGTCTCGCACCCAGAAACCGGTTCAACCGGAGACGGTTTTAAGTGGCTCGAGAAACTTGGTCACACCGTTGTTAAGCCGACACCCTCTATTGTGCCCTTGAAGGTTAAAGATGCGTGGGTGAAAATGCTTGCCGGTAGCTCACTGACATTTATGAAGATAACTTTTCTTGCTGAAGGCAAGAAAGCGTTTTCAAAAACTGGCAAAATACTTTTTACCCACTTTGGGTTGTCTGGGCCGCTCATACTCAACAGTGCCAGTGCGGTTTCTGACCTGCTGTATGAAGGCGTAGTGACAGCAACCATAGATGCATACCCGCACACCGACCTCGGCGCTTTGGAGCGTAGCGTGATAGCGGTATTTGATACGAATAAAAATAAGGCACTCAAGAATGTCCTGAAGGAGGTGGTGCCCGATGGCACTGCGCGGGGCATACTTGCCCTTCTTGAGGGCAATATAGATACTGCTAAAAAGGTGCACTCGGTTACTAAAGAAGAGCGCAAGATATTGGTGCGCCTGCTCAAAGCCCTGCCGCTTACGATAGAGGGATTGATGGGGTTTGACCGTGCAGTCATTGCCGACGGGGGCGTGCCGTTGGAGGAGATAGATACACGCACTATGCGCTCTAAAAAAGTCTCGAACCTGTATCTCACGGGAGACCTTTTACACATCAACCGCCCTTCGGGCGGTTACAGCCTGCAATTGTGCTGGTCTACCGGCTATGTCGCAGGGACTCACGCTGCGGGTAGGTAGTGTATGAGCAGGGTTGGTTATGCCCAGTTTCTGTAGAGAAGGGTAGATTTGCGGTGCTAGAATAAGGGGGCTATGAGCAAACGCATACTGATAGTGGAGGACGATCAGAACCTTTCCAAACTAATGAAGGAGCAGCTTGAAGGTGCGGGATATGCGGTGGATATTGCCTTGACGGGACAGGCGGGCATCAATGCACTAGAAAAAAAGCCCGACCTTATCCTCCTCGATATTATGCTCCCGCAGGTGAGCGGCCTCGAGATCATGAAGCAGGTCCGCAGTAAGGACGAGTGGGGCAAGGGGGTGTCCATCGTCATCATCAGCAACCTAACACCGGACAGCGCCGAGATTATCGACAGTGTTGCCGCCTACGAGCCGGTATACTACATCGTTAAGGCTGATTTCTCGCTCGGCGATTTGGTAGAGAAAGTGAACGACATTTTGAACCCGCAGCCGGCATGAACATTCGTCTCAAGATAACCCTCCTCATCGGGTTTCTTTTGTTGCTTTCACTCGGGATTATTTACGGCCAGTACCGCCTGGAGAAAGATCGCGCCGATCTCATTGTTCAGGGAATTATAGATGAGCAGTCGGACTTTTTCCGTTCGTTCGTAGACTACGCGGGTGCAAAGCTCCGCTTCTTTACCGAGGATTACAGTTTTTGGGACGATTTTGTTGATTATTTACAGGCCGGTCCCTCAAGGGACCACGTGTGGGCGGACGAAAACATTACGATTAGCGCTGACAACTTTGAGACACACGAGACATACATTTACTTGCCAAACGGCGAACACATCTACAGCGGTGATGTTACCCATCTATACGAGGAGATACCAGACGTGGAGATCATTCCCCCCATCTTTACCCCGACAGACTTCGCTCTGTTTGAGAAAAATCGCCTCACCCATTTTTACCGGATGAAAAACGGTATACTTACTGATTTTTGGGTAGCTACGGTGCATGGCACCACGGACCCAGACCGGGTTACAGACCCTGAAGGGTTTTTGGCAGTAGGCGAGCGCTGGGACGAGGAACATCTGCAGGAAATAGAGGATCTCTCAGGTGCAACGATTACCGAACCGGGAGAGGCTCTCCCTCCCGAAAACGGTGTGACCACTATTTCGTTTCCCCTCGAGCTGCGCGACCTCGACGGCAGCATCGCCAAAACCTACATCATAACGGCTCCCATACCCTTTATCGGCGAGGCACAGCAGGCGTCAGAGAATCAGCTTTTTATGATTATAGCCTCCTCGCTCGTGCTCCTCGTACTCATTTATGTCTTCCTTGAAATTTTAGTCGGTAAGCCGATTTCTGCGCTTTCCTCGAGTATTAGGAATAAAAATATCCCGCTCATGCAGAGTATGCAGAATGATCGCTCCGAGTTTGGCGCACTTGCGAAGCTGGTGCTCAACTTTTCCGAACATGAGTTGGTGGTCAAGGCTAAGGCGAGAGACGACGCCGTTCTCTCGGCAGTCGGAAGCGGCCTTATGGCGGTTGATAATGATGGCAAAATTACGCTTTTTAACACCGCGGCAGAGTCGCTTTTTAAGCGCTCCGCGCGTGAGGTCATCGGATCAAGAGCGGAAGACATATTTAAAGCGGAGACACCGAATGGTACGCCTCTGACACCGGAGCGCTACCCCCTGATGCGCGCCATGGCGGAAAAGAGAATTGTTGCAGAAAGCCTTGTCTGTATAAGGACGGACGGTTCAAAGTTTCCCGCGATTGTGACAGCCGCACCGGTCATCCACGACGGCGCAATTATCGGTGCCGTGCAGGACCTACGCGACATTACCGAAGAGCAGATGCTTGAGCAAACCAAGAGCAACTTTGTCTCACTGGTATCACACGAGCTCCGCACCCCGCTCACGCTTGTGCGCTGGTCTCTGGAAAAGTTGAAATTGCGTGCGGATCTTCCGAAAGATGTGCTCTCTGGCGTTATACCGCCCATGGAGTCGGCCGCAAACCGTACGCTCTCGCTCATCAGAGCCATGCTCGATGTTTCGAAGATTGAAACTAATGCGTTTGAAACAACGGAGACCGAACTTCAGATATCAACTCTTGTTGATAAATCTCTCGCGGAGCTCCAGCCGGCGATACAAGACAAAAAGCTTACAGTTGAAATCCAGCGCGAGCAGGGTGTTGAAACGAAAGTAATATCGGACGAGCGTCTGCTTCAGATTATCGTCAACAACCTGCTTTCAAACGCAACCCGCTATGCAGAAGTGGGCGGGCGCGTGGTGGCGCGGCTAACGGAAGAAAAAGAGAAAGGTGTTACGCTCAGTGTTGAAAATACGGGCCCCGGCATTCCACTCGAGGAGCAGCCGCATATATTTAAGAAAATGTTCCGCGGTGAGACGGCGTCGCGCCAAAACCCAGATGGCTCCGGGCTCGGCCTCTATATTACAAAGTCATTTATCGAGCGCCTCGGCGGCTCTATCTCGTTTGAGTCTACTCCGGGCGCAACCACCACATTCACCGTAAAATTTCCGTATAAGTATCGATAATGATGAGCAATGTCGACTAAAGAATTATGAGGAAGCAGCACCCGATGGACAAGAAAAGACTTTTGAGAAAAGAGGACCACCTCACCCGCCCGCCGCGGCTTGAGGGCAAGGCAAAAAATGCGGGGTTGAATCCAATACGCAAGAAAAAGAAGGAACGCTCACAAAAAGCAGAGGAAAAGAAATAGCTTATGTTCCGCGATAGAGAAGATGCGGGGACACAGTTGGCGCAAAAACTTAAGGCATATCACGGTACTGAAGCGGTTGTTTTGGCGCTGCCGCGCGGAGGCGTGGTTATAGGGGAGCGAGTAGCAAAAGGGCTTGAACTGCCGCTCGACATTGTTGTTGCGCGCAAGGTGGGACACCCCACGAACTCCGAGTATGCGATCTGCGCGGTTGATGAGCGGGGCACGCGTTTGTGCAACGAGGCCGAACTGAAGCATATCGATAAAAAATGGTTCAACCAAAGGGTTGTGCAGGAGCAACAAGAGGCGCAACGTCGCATTGCGCTCTACCGGGGAAAGAAAGCACCGATCTCAATCTCCGGTAAAACGGCGATCATTGTTGATGATGGCATTGCAACCGGCCTTACCATACGGCTCGCAATCAAGGCGGTTAAAGAGCAAAAGCCAATGCGTGTTGTGGTTGCAGTGCCGGTTACACCCTCTGACGTCGCGATGAAAATCAAGCGCGAGGCGGATGAGCTTGTAGTGTTAGAGTCGCCGGAGAACTTTTTGGGTGCCGTCGGCGCACACTATCGATTCTTCCCGCAGGTCGAAGACCCAGAAGTCATCCGCCTGCTCTCTTTGATATAGTGAACGATATATGACGACTAGCACGGTATGGCGCGCGGCAGCTGTGGGAGGAGTTGTGATTGCGGCTACGTTGTTGGTACTTGCTGTCTATGCCCATGTTAGGTGGCAGGGAGAACAGTACTTTGGCGAGGTACAGAGCCTCACCGAACAAGGTCTTGTTATCTCCGATCCACGAGAAGGTACACGCACAGTGCTGATACCCGAGCATGCCGAGGTGAGGAGAGGTAATAAAATATTCGAGGGAGGACTTCGGGTAGGCGACTCAGTGGTTGTTGTGGGCGAGGAGCTGGCAGACGGAAGTGTTGAGGCGCGGCTTATCCGTGTTGTCGACTACGCAAAAAGGGAGCCGCGCCCCGAGAGCGACCGTCCATGAAGCGCTTTGCATATCTACTGCGTTTTCTCCCCATACTCTTTTTTGTAGGACTGACAATCACTTTTTTCTACTTTTCGCCCGAGGGCATACTTTCTCTCGTCGGGGTCGAAAATGCGTATGTACTTCTCTTCGTACTTGCATTTTTGGGCGGGCTCACTACGGGGAGCGGCATTCCGTACCACGTAGTTCTCATTTCCTTTGCTGCGGGAGGGCTCAACCCGCTTATACTTGGTATCACCACCGCACTTGCGGTGACATTTGGCGACTGTACCACCTACTATGTTGGCTACTTCGGGGGGCAGCTCATGCCCGTGCGAGTGCAAACTGCGCTTAAAAAACTCTCCTTCTTAAAAGAAAGATACCCTCGACTCTTGCCCACGATATTTTTTCTCTACGGAGCATGCGTTCCCTTTTCAAGCGATCTTGTCACGATCCCTATGGGATTTTTAAAATACCCGCTGTGGCGTGTCATGCTACCTCTCGGTCTTGGCACTGTCATTTTTAATACGGCACTTGCCTATGCCGCTGTCTATCTTTACGGTTGGCTTGCACCCTTCACTTAGTACAATAGAATAAACACGTTTTTGCACTTATTATTTCTTCGAAACCTGTTGCCAAAGCCAGATACCGACCAGCACAAGATCGACGAGCACAATGAGACCTAACAAAGGTCCAAAAATGCCCATGCCTCCGCCAATCATGCCCTCATATCCATAACCCATCATATATTTTGTTGTGACTGTAAATAATATCGACCACTACCTACAGGGTACAGTCATTCTTTACTTTACACAAATACCCCATGGGGGTATCATGGGGATATGAAAGCTGACATGAAGAAAAAAGCACTCCGACGCCTGAGCCTCATTAAAGGTCAGCTAAATGGCCTGACAAAGATGGTAGATACCGAGCGCTACTGTGTGGACATCATTACACAGTCGAGCGCGATAAAGGAGGCGCTATCGGGTGTTGAAGATTTGATGCTTGAGAATCATCTCACGACCCACGTGGTTGCACAGGTAAAATCGGGGAGGAGTAAAAAGGCGGTCGAAGAGATTTTGAAAGTGTATAAGCTGGCGCAGAAGAAAAAGTGATATGGATCATGGATCACATGATAAACACGCAGGACATCACACCGAGGATTTTTTAAAAAAGTTCTGGGTGGTGCTTGTTCTCACGGTACCCATCATTCTTTACTCCGATTTGCCGGAGGCATTAGTTGGATGGAGCGCGCCCACATTTGCGGGTTCACCGTATCTGCAGCTTGTCCTCGGCTCCATAGTTTTTTTCTACGGCGGACTTGTATTCCTTAGAGGTGCGTTGAGCGAACTCAAGGCGCGGCTTCCCGGCATGATGACCCTGATTGCACTTGCGATCTCCGCTGCATACTTCTACAGTGTGGGCTCTGTGTTGTTCGGCAGTGGCATGACACTTTTTTGGGAGCTTTCGACCCTGATCGCCGTCATGCTCATAGGCCACTATGTTGAGATGCGCGCGGTGCAGGGTGCTAAGGGGGCATTGCGAGAACTCGCTAAACTGCTGCCAGACACAGCGGAGGTTGTGCGTGAAGGCAAAACAGTAGTCGTTTCTCTTAGTGATGTGCGACAGGGTGACATTGCGCTGGTTCGTCCTGGGGCAAAAGTGCCGGCCGACGGAATAATTGTGGAAGGTGAATCAGAATTGGATGAAGCACTCATTACCGGAGAGTCGCGGCCGGTCCAAAAGAAAACAGGAGACGAAGTGGTGGCTGGAGCAATAAACGGAGATGGAAGTCTCACGATACGGATAGAAAAGATAGGGGAAAGCACTTTTCTTGCCGGTGTCATGCGTTTAGTAGCAGAGGCAGAAAGTTCAAAGTCTCGCCTGCAGCTTCTCTCCGATCGGGCGGCGTTTTATCTAACCTTGCTTGCGGTTGGTGCTGGTGCAATTACGTTTGTTGTGTGGGTGATGGTAGGGGAAAGCTTTGGTTTTTCAGTTGAGCGCCTAGTTGCCGTGCTTGTCATTGCCTGTCCGCACGCGCTTGGGCTCGCAATCCCACTTGTCGCCTCTATCTCAACCACGATGGCAGCAAAAAACGGTTTCTTTGTTAAACGCCGCCTCGCACTCGAGGCGGCGCGCAACGTCACGACCGTGCTCTTTGACAAGACAGGCACGCTTACTGCAGGCAAGTTCTCTGTTACGCATTCAAACTCCGACGAGGCACTTGCTCTTGCCGCCGCGGTAGAGGCGCACTCGGAGCACCCGATAGGCAAGGCAGTTATCGCTGAGGCACAGAAACGCAGTCTTGTTGTGCCGGAAGCGGTAAATTTTAAACGCATCCCTGGTGCCGGTGCGCAGGCAGATGTCGGCGGGAGGCAAATCTTTGTCGGTCATCGCGGTGGCGCGGATATTGTGGTCGAAGTTAACGGAGAGGTGTTGGGTACTATCGCGGTTGCAGACACGCCTCGACCGGAGGCAAAAGAAGCGGTCGAAGCACTACGCGATATGGGACTTCATATTGCAATGATTACCGGGGACTCGGAGGTGGTTGCGCGAGAGGTGGCATCGGAACTTGGCATAGAGGAATTTTTTGCTCGCGTGCGCCCAGAGGACAAGGTGAACAAAGTAAAACTCTTGCAGAGCAAGGGTGAGATGGTCGCTATGGTGGGCGACGGCGTCAACGACGCACCGGCATTGACTCAAGCAGACCTTGGTATTGCGGTTGGGGCGGGCACCAATGTAGCCATCGAGTCTGCTGGCATCATCCTTGTGCGCAACGACCCCCGCGATATTCCTAAAATCATTAGGCTCTCGCGCCTGACGTACTCGAAAATGATTCAAAATCTCTTTTGGGCATCTGGCTACAATGTCGTGGCGCTCCCTATTGCCGCTGGTGCTCTTGCTGCGTGGGGTGTTGTGCTGCAGCCGGCGGTCGCAGCGGTGTTTATGTCTCTTTCAACTGTTATTGTCGCCGTAAACGCAGCACTTTTGCGCCGCAAATCACTATGATCGCTCTTAGTAGACAGCTTGCCCCCGTACTTTTGCTCGCATTTATCTTTGCGGCGGTATTTGGGCTCTATGCGATGGTTGCACTATCTCCCCACGAGCATGAGGCAGGCTGTGCATCGTTGTCGCCCCTATCAGTGGTATGTGCAGAGGTGCTTGTCCACGTTGGGCACTGGCAGAATGCGCTTTTGGCAATAGTTGTCGAGATCCTTGTAGTAGTTGCGCTCGCGTTATTTCTTGTTACCCGTCTTGCAGCCCTCGCGGGAGAGGTGGTGAAATTATCTAATGGACTAAGGATTGGTTTGCGGATATGATACGGTCTGCTTGAACGTATGACATTCGATTACACCGTAAAGACAACGAAGGCTTTTGACGAGGCGGTTAAAAGCGCACAAGACAAAATTGCCGAAGCGGGCATGCGGGTTTTATATGTTCATGATGTACAGAAGACTTTGACCGAGAAGGGGTTTGTACGGGAACCATTTAAAATCATCGAGTTTTGCAACGCGAAATTCGCCAATGATTTTTTGAAAGCGGACATCAAGATAGGACTTTGCATGCCGTGTAAAATCAACGTGTATGTAAAAGACGGCCAGACGTACATTTCCGGCATGCGGCCTGTTGTCCTACCCCAATTTTTTCCGAATGCCGATTTGGGAGACATGCCAGCAGAAATCGACCGCATAGTTCAGACCATAATCAACAACGCAAAGTAGCTTATAATTACTCTATGCATCTCGGAAAATTACTCACCAGCATAATCATCACCACTTTTTTGCTCGTGGGGGCGACTGGCGCTTTGTATTCCGGCATGATGATGGGCCATAGCATGGAGGATATAGGTGGCTGCGCACTCATGGGACATAATACCGCCATGTGCAATATGAATCCGCTTGAACACCTGAGCGCTTGGCAAAATCTTGTTGCTGCGATCCCGGTGCAGAGTGCGGTGATGTTGTTACTGCTGCTCTTTGCACTGCTTTTTGTGCTTGGTTTTAGTCAGTACCTGTGGCTCCTTCACCCATCGCCCCAGCCTGTCCTCATCTCTTACGATCTGGAAGTTCGAGGACATGATTCTCTGCAACGCTTTATTGCTCGCGGATTAATGCATCCAAAGATTTTTTAAGTTAGGTTGATTCCGCGGTGACTGACGCCCGCGCTCTTTATCCCTATCAACCTTACATTACGTATGGAAGCTCAACTATCAAAATTTAACCTATCACCATCGGTCTCAATTATCATCGCAGGAGTTATCATCGCGGGCGCGGTCATATTCACAAACAAGCAGCCTACAGGGCCCGTAGCGGCAAACCCAGAGCAACCGGCAGCTATTGATGTTGATATAAGCAGAGTAAGAACAGAAGGGGAACCGTTTATCGGCAATGCCAATGCGCCTGTAACTATTGCGTATTGGTACGACTATCAATGTCCATTTTGCCAGCGCCATGAGCAGGGGGCAATGCCGCAGATCATCAAGGACTACGTGGACACCGGCAAGGTAAAAATAGTCTTCAAGGATTTTCAATTCCTCGGCCCCGACTCACAGGCGCTGGGGCAGTACTCTAGTGCTGTGTGGGAAGTCGCGCCCGATAAATTCTATCTATGGCACAAGGCCGTATACGATAATCAGGGCCAAGAAAATTCCGGCTGGGCGACTGAAGCTAAAATCACTTCAATAACGACAAATGTTCTTGGCGCGAGCGATACGGGCAAAGTCGCCACTCTGGTGAAATCAAAAGGAGATGAATATCAGAAAGAAATGGACGCTGACAAGGCCGAGGGCGCGGCGCTCGGCATCAGCGGCACTCCCGGTTCAATAGTAGGTAAGCAGCTGGTCGAAGGTGCACAGCCGTACGCAGTGTTTAGGCAGGCTATTGAAGCGGCCCTCACTAAAAACTAACAAGGATAATTATGAAACCAATCTATACGCTAGGAATTATTGCGCTCTTTGTCGCAGCAATCGGAGCTTTGGGGTATATGCCACAATCATCTCCGGCAGAACAGGGGGAAATTCTCTCACAGAATGGTCTGCATTGGCATGCCAAGGTCACAGTCCGTGTTGATGGAGAAGAAGTAGAGATTCCTGCAAATATGGGACTTGGCGCGGTGCACAACCCTATACATACGCACGACGATGAACCGGGGCTCGTCCACATGGAGTTTGGCGGGCGAGTTACAAAAAGTGATCTTGCCCTACAGAAATTCTTCAATGTATGGGATAAGAACTTTGGTACCGCCAGATCAATGATGGTCAACGGAATAGAAAGTTCCGAATTCGAAAACTATCGTATGCAGGATGGCGACGTGATAGAAATCTCGTATTAACAACGTGCTATATTGAGTTATATACTAACAATATACTTATGAACTCTTCTATAACGATAGGACTTGGCGGGCTTATTCTCGGTGTGCTTATAGGCATTGTTGTGGCGCCTACATTCTTGGGACCCACGGGTTCTAATATGATGGGACCGGCATCCATGATGGGAGTAAGTGACGGTATCGATCAGCATTTTATTGACCAGATGATCCCGCACCACGAGGGGGCAATTGAGATGGCGGAGCTTGCACTTGAGAAATCGGCGCGTCCGGAAATTCTCTCGCTTGCACAGGGCATCATTGATGCACAAACTCGGGAAATCAACGATATGACCGCGTGGTATCAGGAGTGGTTTAATGCCGCACCAAGCGCTGCCGGCCACAGCATGATGCGTATGGAGGGGATGGAAGGGGATTTGGATGAGCTTCTGGCAGCAGCGGATTTCGATAAAGAATTTCTTTCGCAGATGATCGTTCATCATGAGATGGCAGTTATGATGGCGCAGATGCTTGCTGCTGGAACCGAACGGCCGGAGATGGAGCAACTCGCAGAGAATATAATTACTTCACAAACGCAGGAAATTGAGATGATGCGCGGCTGGCTCTCGTCGTGGTAAAGTGAGCAGACAGAGTGAAAAAAGTGTTGGGTCTCAGTGAAGTGCAAGTTGAGTATTCCCCGTGGAACCTCTTCGTAGACCTCGGTCGGCATATTGCGCCGTACCGATGGCGTTTTTTGCTTGGCTCGTTTTTTCGCCTGGTCTCCGACCTTGTGTGGCTCTACCCGCCGTTTGCGTTTGCAACCATAGTTACGTTCCTCACCACCTACGAGGCAGGCATGTCGCTCGACACTCTTTGGGTAGTGCTCATACTCTGGGGGCTTGCCGTTGTGCTGCATTCGACCATGCGCTTTGCCGCGAAGTGGCTTGGCTACCGTGTTGCCGAGCGCGTGGCTCTTGATGCGACGCTCGAGACCCTGAAGCACCTCTTTTTGCTCGACATGGTGTGGCATGAGCGGGAAAACTCCGGCAACAAGATAAAGCGCATCCAAAACGGCGCCGCAGGGCTCACCAAAGTCTTACGCGTATGGTTCGACAATATTATAGAAATCATCGTCAACTTCGTCGGCATCATATTTATCTTCGCGCTTCTCGACCGGACGATACTCGTGTTTCTTCTTATTTTTATCGTGCTGTACTTCTCGCTCTCGTTTGTGCTCACCAGGCGTGCGGCCGCAGCCTCCTACATGGTCAACCAGGAAGAGGAGCAGGTGAGTGGCATTATGTTCGAGGCCATCAACAATATTCGGAGCGTTAAGGTGATGGCCATAGCACGCGAGCTCTACGATATCGCGGAGAAAAAGACCGCAAAACTTTTCGAAAGAGTAAAGCTGCGCATTTTTCGCTTTCAGCTCAGGAGCTCCTTGCTCAACTTCTTGGGGCAGGGGTTCCGCTTCGGCATCCTCGCGTTTATTGTCATGGGGATACTCGAAGGCCATTACGAGATCGGCTTTCTCGTGCTGTTCAACGGCTATTTCGTAAACATCTGGTCGTCGGTAGACGAGCTCTCGGAAGTAACCCAGGAGTTCATAACCGCCCGCTTCTCGGTTTCGCGCATGAAGGATATTACGAAGTCGCCGCTCGGCATAGATAGCGAGGTCGGCAAAGTGCTACTTAGTCCGGAGTGGCAGCGCATTGCTCTCAAAAACGTCTCGTTCGCCTACGGCGACTTACCGGTTCTGCGCAACGTGTCGTTTGAAATCAAGCGCGGGGAAAAGATAGGCATTGTAGGCCTCTCCGGAGCCGGCAAATCTACCCTGTTTAAACTGCTCCTTAAAGAGCGAGACGAATTTACGGGCGACATTCTCTTTGACGATGTATCGATAAAAGACTTGAGCCGCAAAGACTACTTCCGCCACGTCTCGACGGTGCTCCAAGACACCGAGGTCTTTAACCTCTCACTAAGGGAGAATATTACGATTACCAATCCGGAGTACAAAAAGAGCGAGGAAGTGCTCCTGCGGGCGCTTGAGACGGCGCATGTCGCAGACTTTCTCGGCAAACTGCCTGAAGGTCTCGACACGGTAGTAGGGGAGAAGGGTATTAAGCTTTCCGGCGGCGAGCGCCAGCGGCTAGGAATCGCACGCGCGATATATAGGCAGCCGAAACTCCTTTTAATGGACGAAGCAACTTCGCACCTTGACCTCGAGTCGGAGGAAAAAATCCGCGACTCACTTCACCAGCTCTTCGAAACCGTAACTGCAGTCGTTATCGCCCACCGCCTGACCACTATTAAAGAGATGGATAAGATCCTGGTCCTTGAAGAGGGGCAGCTGGTGGAGTCGGGCAATTTCGATGAACTTATGGTTAAAAAAGGGCGCTTTTTCGAGCTTTGGGAGAAACAAAAGTTATAGTAAAGTGATACGACAGTATGAAAAAAGCGTTGCAAAAACTTACGGGAAAGCCCGTGGTGTATATCGGAGTTGCCGTGCTCGCAGGACTTGGGGCATGGTTTTACTTTTCGAACGGCGAGGTTCCTGTTGAAACTCTTGTAGTTGAGCAGGGTACATTTCTCCAGCAAGTCTCCGTTTCCGGCAAGGTGGTGGCAGCACAGGAAGTAGACCTAGCCTTCTCTGAAACAGGTCGGGTGGAAGCGCTTAACGTTAGAGTGGGCGACAGGGTCGCTGCAGGGAAGACACTTGCCACACTCGGTATCAGCGTGCTTGCGGCAGAACTCCGCACGGCGCAGGCTGACCTCGATAAAGTACAAAAAGAGCAGGATGAGCTTGTTGCAAGCGCCTACAGAACCCTTCTCTCCGACGACCTTGCCGCCGTACCGTCGTCTTCGTCCGACGATGCCACTGCGCCCGCAATCACCGGTATTTACGACGGTGCAGAGGGTACGTATCGTGCACGCATCACTAAAAAAGAGAACTCGTCCGACTACGAGCTGCGCGTGTTCCAGCTGGAAACCGTGGGACTGGTAGAGGTGCTCGACAATGAGCCGACAGCGTTAGGCACTCGCGGACTGTTTATTTCGTTCCCAGACGGGCAGGCCGCGTACGAGAATACTATCTGGTACATAACTATTCCAAACACCAAGAGTTCATCGTATCTTGCAAACTACAACGCGTATCAAGAGACACTCCGGACGCGCGAGAAGGCGATTGCAAATGCCGAAGCTGAAGTTCAGCGCATCCAGACTGAAATAAACGAACATGTACTCCGCGCTCCGTTTGTCGGCATTATCACAGTGGTTGACACCGAGGTTGGCGCTACCGCCGCAGTTAATGAGCCGGTTATTTCGCTCATTGGCGACGATACGCTGCAGATAGAGAGCTTTGTGCCGGAGATAAATCTCTCACTCGTGTGGCCCGGGGCTTCTTCGGCCGTGACACTCGATGCATACGGCAGCGGAGTGCTGTTTGATGCAGTGGTGGTGTCCGTCGACCCGGCAGAGACGGTGCGCGACGGCGTCTCCACGTACCGAGCAATCCTGGAGTTTGTAGCGGAAGACGAGCGGATACGCTCCGGCATGACTGCAAACGTTGTTATAACCGCAGACCGCAGAGACAACATTATCAGCATTCCGCAACGCGCGGTCACTTCGCGCGACGGCAAAGACTTCGTGCGCGTTATGGAAGGAGAGACTATGAAAGAGCGCGAGGTAGAGACCGGTGCTGTCTCATCGATCGGTTCGATAGAAATTATTTCAGGTCTCTCTCCAGGCGAAGTAGTCGTACTTTCCGAGTAGCGTCTCATGATACCTCTCAATATCCGTATCGGCTGGTTTTTGGCACTACGGGCTCTGCGGCGCGCGAGCCTCTGGACCACCTCGCTCATTATTTCGGTCATGATACTGACCTTTCTGAACCTGGTGGTAGTCTCGGGCATTTTGGTGGGGCTCTTGCAGGGCGCAGTCGAGGGGGTGCGCACCAAATTTACGAGCGACATCATCATCTCGGCGCCCTTGGACAAGCGCTACATTGAGAACAGTCCCAACCTAATCACACTTCTTAACTCGTTGCCTGAGATCGAGGTTATAACGCCGCGCTACAGCATGGCGGGCACGCTCGAAGCTGGCTACCAAACCCGCAAAGACACTGATAAAGCCGATACCGCAAACGCCAACATTGTCGGCATCGACCCCGTACTCGAAAATGCGGTAACGGGTTTGGGCGAAGACATCATAGCGGGAGAGTTTTTGACGCCCGGCGACTACGACC
>Ga0155626_110_pt2 | contig 69476 bp, 77 predicted proteins | sample RifCSPhighO2_12_FD_107283 | JGI IMG/M metagenome (GOLD analysis project Ga0155626, IMG submission 107283) | Candidatus Adlerbacteria bacterium RIFCSPHIGHO2_12_FULL_53_18 | reverse complement strand
CCATCGCGAGCGGCCAGGGATTCACCATCGGCGATTCACAGTTCGTCGTCCAGCAAGGAAGCGGGAATGTGGGGATTGGGACGACAAGCCCGTCGTTTATTGATGGATGGACTAATGGATTGCATATAGCGGGTGCCATTCCCGCAATACGATTGGAGGATAGTGATGATGCGAATAATCAAACATGGCAGCTCGGCATTAATTTGGCTGGTGATTTTGCAATAGATGCCGAAGGTATTGCTAATTTAAGTACCGTGTTCCTCATTGACAGAGATCAAGGCAGCGTCGGCATCGGCACCACCACCCCATGGGGCAAACTGTCTGTTGAGATGGACACGACGAATCCGGCATTTGTAGTTTCAAATACCGGCTCAACCACCCCTGCCTTCTACATTGGCGGCGTGAATCAAAACGGCAACGTCGGCATCGGAACGGAAAGCCCTGGGGCAAATCTCCATGTTCATGGAACAAACGCGCTTGCGCTTGCCGATGATAGCGAGACGCTCCTTGCGCGTTTCAGAGACAATTTTGTCGATGGCGCCAATAACAATTACTTCGACATCGTTACGCGAGCACATGCGACGCGCGACAATTCATGGCACAACAGCGCACTTCGACTTGAAGCGTCAATCGACGATAATAGTTCCGCACAATCGTGGATCGAGTTTCGTCACGGCGCTTCCACCGCTTCCGACAACACCATCGCATTCGGTGAAGGAAGCGGTGATGCAAATACATGGCTCGTCATAGACGACGGCAACGTCGGCATCGGGACGACGAGTCCAAAGGCAAAACTACAGATAGATCTTGGCGACCTATTATTTTCAGGTAGTACGCATTCCATCGGTACGGACTTCGACGCGTTTAATAATGGGATTGCATTTGCTGATTCTAATAACACCGGAGAACGCGCGGCTTTAATAACTGGCACAAAGACCGGGACGTGGGGTGGTAACCTGCAATTCATCACGCGCCCTAACGCTGGTGGTGCAGCGCTCGAGCGCATGAGAATAGACAACGCCGGCAACGTCGGCATCGGCACCACGACGCCGGAAACTAAACTTAATATCGAGGGGACCGCTCTCTCAACTTTCACCGGCACGACTGACGGACACTTGAGAATTCAAGCGGATACGGGCTCCAACCAGTACACAGTGCTCGACTTTGCAAGCCGCAGTGCCGTATCCGCTGGTTCTCATGGGATTCCGAAAGCTCGCATCGGATCTCAAGTCACCTCAAGCGGTAGTTATCTCCACTTCGGCACTTCAAATCTATACTCCAGTGGTATCACCAACACTGCGATGACGATTGACTATTCAGGCAACGTCGGTATCGGCACCACCTCGCCAGCAGTTGCTCTCCATGTCGACGGCACGACAGCTGCCACAAGCCGTATCCGCATCACACGAAGCGGGACGCACGCGGAGTTCGCGGTCTTGAACGGCAACGCGATCGTCGCAGGCGCGTCCGGCATCTCGCTCTACACGGGGTCAGGGGACATAAGCGGGGTCACGGAAAAGGTGACCATCAACTCCACCGGCAACGTCGGCATCAATGACACAACGCCGACCGAAGGACTTCTTACGGTCGGGGGCACTCTGTATGTGCTCACCAACACAGCTGTCGGAGCTGACCCCCTCTGCTGGGACGGCGCGGGTGGGTCTTTGTACGGCGACTGCACGTCGCTTGCGCAGTACAAAGAGAACGTGGAGGACATTTCTCTCGGTCTCGATGCGGTCCTTGCGCTAACTCCTCGCGAGTTCGATTGGAGAGAGGATTTCGGAGGCGAGCATGACCTCGGCTTTATCGCCGAGGAAATCGTCGCCGTCAGTCCGCTTCTTGCCCGCTACGATAACGAAACAGGAGAGCTCCAAGGCGTAAAGTACGAGCGCCTCACCGCGCTCCTTGCCAAGGCGATCCAAGAACTCAACCTTAAATTCGAAGACCTCGCGACGACGACGCCAGCAACCGAGCAAGGTTCATTCCCGTCCCGCTTCTTTTCTTCCCTCTTCACCCGCCTCACACAATGGTTCGCCGACGCTGGCAACGGCATCGCCGATTTCTTTGCAAAGCGTGTGCGCACCGACGAGTTGTGCGTCGGCGCAACCTGCGTAAACGAAGCCGAACTGCAGCAGCTTCTCGATTTGCGATCCCAATCTGCGGCTGCGGGTGGCTCGAGTACGCCCGCACCAGCTCCCGCGCCCTCTCCCGCGCCGGATTCGACAAGCTCACCGCAAGCAGAATCGGAACCGCCGCCAGAGGCTCAGCCCGCCGGAGCGCCGGAAGAAGCAGATGAAATAGAAGAACCGACTGTAGAAGATGTTGCTCCGTCAACCCCAAGTGAGCCTGTAGAGGAAGCACCGGCACCAGAAGAGACGAATGAGGAAGAGTCGACAGTGGAGGAGAGCGAAGAAGAAAGTTCTCCTTCATCTCAGGTTGAAACAGATGTTGCTGCGGTGATACAGTAAATTACATGCACGTACGCGGCTTTACGCTAGTTGAGCTTATGGTTGTGGTTGGGATAATCGGCATTCTTTCAACCATTGTCGTCGCTGGTCTCGGTAGCTCTCGCAAAGAGTCTCGAGACGCAAAACGATACTCAGATTTGATTAACGTGGATATTGGCTTGAAGCTCTACTATAACGACAATGGTTCCTACCCATCAACGGGCGGCAGTTGGTGGACGGTCTGTACCAACGGCGCCGATCCGACACCACGCGACACAAGCGGCGCGAATGGCTATGTCCCTAACCTGGCTCCAGCGTATATCGCAGTTCTTCCCACAGACCCATCGGGCTGCGTCAGCGGGGGATCTTTCAAGGGCTACATTTATAGATCTAATGGGACCAATTACAAACTCTCCACCGACTGGAGCGCCGAAGTAGGGACTAAATGCAAGCTAGGCCAGAATTTTGCCGACCCTCGCCGGACAACCGAATCACAACACACGTTTTGTTCAGTCTATTCGCAAGGGGCTGCAGATTGGTAAGCCGCTTCGGTGTCTAAATGAACGACTTCGTAAGTCGTTCATGCTGTGCACATGGAGCGTGACTGTAACTCGTGAGGCTAAACCTCACGTCGTTGGAGAAGTTGTGGTATAGTGTCGGGTATGAAGGTGTTTAACTATACGGTGCGAGTACATAAGGCAGAGGAGGGCGGCTACTGGGCCGAGGTTCCTGCACTGCCCGGGTGTCTCACACAAGGGGAGTCGCTCGACGAGGTTAGGGAGATGGCAAAGGATGCTATCGAGGGATACTTGGACACATTAGTTAAGCATGGAGAGCAAATTCCCGTTAGCGCCTTGTGACCTCTGTTCCTATACACCCGGGTGATATAAAACGCTCCCTTTTAAAACAAATAATAAAACAAGCCGGCTTAACCGAAGAAGAGTTTAGAAAACTCTTGTAATATCCGGGCAAGCTGACCATATTTAGCAGCCTGGAATTCTTTTAGTAGGCGATTAAACCCCGACGCTCCCGGTCGGGGTCCCGACCAAAGCGTCGGGAGATATCCACAGAGCCCTGATTTGCATCAAGAGGAAGGGAGGGGTACTATAGTCAGGCAACAGGGCCGGGCCATTTTTGGGCCCGGCATTTTCTTTTTCTAAAAATTATTAACCTAGCCTGGGAAGGTTATGAAAAAGCGTTCGAGGAGTGTAAAGAGTGCGAAAAGTCCTAAAAAACAACCGTTTAAAAAGCGCGACTCCTCTGTAGCGCTCGGCGTTATTGTGGCGCTCACCGTATTTAACCTCGCCTTCTCCTACGCGATAGGGATACCGCTGACGCGGATTGTAGTCGAGTCCTACGTAGAGAGTGTGTATGCGCTTGGCGACGCCCAGGAGCGCGCCTATGTGGCTATGGGTGCGGCAATTGTCGCAGGCTTCTCTGGGCCTGCTCGGTCAAACCTGGCCTCCGTAGGAGCTGTATCCGAGCCGTTGGCCGACGCAGCTACATCGGTGCCGGCTCCGGAGCCTCTGCTCCTCATAGCGCCCAATCAGATAAGCATTGCAAAGTAGGCCAATACCATGCTGAGGATAATAACCACCCCTACAAACCAGGTCACGATACGAGCCATCCGGCTGCCATTTCTTCCAAACATGGCACTTAGTATAGCGTATTTCTCCAACCCTTCAACCTATGCCCCAGAGAGATTTTAAAACCAACCAAACGAGCGAACACGTCTTCTGGCGCTTCTTTTTGGCGCTCGTGACGGCGGGCGTCTTACTTTTTGTATCAAGTGCTTCGGTAAAAGCGGCTTGGGGCATGTATCAGACCTTCGACATGGCGGTCGGGGAGCGCGCGCTAGCTGAGGCCGAGCTTGCGGCCACTAAAGAAGAGTATGTCACTATAGTCGCGACGCTGGAGCAGTTTTCGTCTGAGAGAGGTATCGAAGCCGCAGTGCGGGAACGCTTTGGGGTGGTGCGCCCCGGCGAGGGAGAGATTCGTATTGTGCGGACAGAGAGTGCCGAGAGTATTGAAGAAATTACGGCAAATAACCCGTTTAGCAAGCTTTTTAACGCGCTGCTGGCATGGTAAGTGATGAATTCTGTGCGGGATGCGAGAATCGGACTCGCGCCTAATGCTTGGGAAGCACTCGTTCTGCCACTGAACTAATCCCGCTTGGCACGTATGTTATACTAAAAGAAAACAGTTAATAAAGAAAGTCATGCAAAAATCTGTCACTATTTATTCGACCCCGACCTGTCACTTTTGCCACATGGCAAAAGAATTTTTTACTGAAAAAGGGGTTGAGTTTACTAACTACGATGTTGCAAGTGACGCGGCAAAGCGCCAGGAGATGATACAGATGACAGGCCAGCTCGGTGTGCCGGTAATCGTTATAGGGGACGAGGTGATGGTCGGCTTTGACCGCGGCCGTTTGGCGCAGAAGTTAGGCATCCAAGAATAAGGAGGCTTTACGACTATATTCTTGGTGTGTACTGGGAGTCTTCGAGACAGTGGGTTGAGGCGTAAGTATTGCAAAATTGACTTTGTGCGGGTAGGTGTATATACTTTGTAATACAGCTATGAGAACCATTCTTAACATATCCGTACCCAAAGAAACCGCCGCAGAAGCAAAACGTGTAGCGCGTGCAGAAGGGTTTGCCTCTGTCAGCGAGTTCTTCCGCTACCTCTTGCGGGAGGAAAAGCGTCGCAAACTTGCGGAGGAGTTACAGGAACAAAAAAGGACATTCAATAAAAAAACCTGGAAGCGTCTAAGTTCCCTCAAAGAGCTTAGATAACAGGCATTCCATGGAGGTTTTCTTTTCTCCGCTCTATCTTCGACAATATAAGAAAACACCCTCCGATATTCGTGAAATCGCAAAGAAAAAGACGAAAATTTTTGCCCAAAACCCCTTCGACCCACGCCTGAGAGTTCATAAGCTTACAGGGAAAATGGAAGGCCTATCTGCATTTTCAGTTACATATTCGTATCGCATTATCTTTGACATTATCGAGGATTCAGAAGAAGGAAAGATTGCTCGATTTTTTCAAATAGGTACCCATGATATTTACGAATAGACAATACCTGTTAGGATAACCTTGTTTATCCGCCCCCGTAGTTCAACGGATCAGAACGTACCCGTCCTAAGGGTTTGATCGAGGTTCGATTCCTCGCGGGGGCACCAAAGAGAGATGATATAATGAACGCATGGATCCGCAAATAGAACAGCTCAAAGAGCTTATTCGGCAAAATACGGCGCTTACTCAAGAGACGAATGCGATGGTTAAGTCGATGCATCGCACGGCCGTATGGGGCAGGGTAGGCAAGTTTATTTGGCTCGCTGTTATTGCAGCGTTTTCGGTAGGGGCTTTTTTCTACTTGCTGCCCTACCTGCAGGAAATGAAGGAGCTTTACGACACGGCCCAACAAGCCCTTGAACAGGCGCGGCAGATTGGAAATCAGTTTCAGCAGCCCTAAAAATTTAGTGACAAATATGCTAGAGTACCCAAATCGCCTGGGTAGCTCAGTTGGTAGAGCATTCCCCTGAAGAGGGAAGGGTCCCCGGTTCGAGCCCGGGCCCAGGCACAGACGGACGAAATGAGGAAAGTTGGGAAAACCGTGGGTTTCCCAGTGCCCGGCCCCAAGCACCTGCTTTAACTCGATTTGACCTTGAGCTTGGCCTGGCGGCCTTTATCAAGTTTGGGAAGGCGGATGATGAGGAGCCCGTGTTTTTCCACGGCTTCCGCTTCTTCAACCTCAACCTCCTGCGGCAAGACTATGGTGCGCGAAAACGAGCCCCAATAGAGCTCTTGAAAAAAGAAGTCGCCCGCGCTGCCTTCGGTATGCTGCTCGCGCTTGCCCCGAATTGTAACCATGTCGCGGGTTATAGTGACATCCAAATCTTCAGGTCGGACTCCCGCAATCATGGCCTTAACCACGATGTGGCTTGGGGTTTGGTAGACATCTACCGAGAGCTCCCCGTCTATAGGCTCTTCTATAGGGTCTGGCATGGAAGCAGGGTGCTTTTCGGCCGCTGCACGGCCACGGGTGGGGAGCGCTCCCGAGCCCGCCTCGAGGTCGTCAAACGAGTAGTCGTTGTCGGCATCTGCGCCGCCAGTCAACCAACCAAAGAGGGATTTTTTTTCTCGCGCCATGAGTACAAAGGGAGGAATTTAGCAATAATCACGTGACGGCTGCTTGACCCGCTCTACAAGTAGAAGCGCGCCGATAATACCAAGCCAGATAAGGAGGAAAATCCAGAATATCGAACTGCCACCTTTGCCTAGTATAGACAAGTTAAAAAGTGCGTGCAACAGCACTGCAAGGATAACCCCGCCTAGGGCTGCTAAACGCCTAATGCTTGCCCGGTTATAAAATGCAAATGCAAGCGCAAGCCCCACAGTTGCCGAGGAGAGCGTGTGGAGAAGTGTTGCTCCTATAAAGCGGAGGTTGCCGGTCATAATGGTCTGAAGGACATTGCCGTTTTCCAACGGCGAGAGGATAAATAGGGTATTTTCTATCGCCGCAAAACCTAGTGCCGCCGTCACCATGTAAATAACCGCGTCTAGGGGCTCGTCAAAGACGCTCCAGCGCAGGGCCGCAAAGTAGGCTGCGCCAAACTTGCACACCTCTTCTATCCCAGCCCAGGCAACGAGAAGGAGCGGCCCCGTCAGATAGTGTGCCACAAGCTTTTCTCCCCAGAGCACTAAGGGGATTGTGGCCATGCCTAGGACAAAGCAATAAAAGATGTAGCGCTTAGGCTCGGGTTCGCACCGGTCTTCGAGGAGCCAAAAAGCAAGCCACAGCAGGGCAGGCAAAAGACCGCCTAGCAGTGCAACAAGGAGCAAAGGCTCGAACATATCGCTATTATAGCGCTACTTTATAGGCCACTCTTCGACCATCAACAGCTCTTTTTTGCCGGGCATGCTGTTCCAAATCTCCTCGGTAATAAATGGCATAAAGGGGTGGAGGAGCTTGAGCGAGTTTTCTAAAATGTAGTACAACGTTTTGCCATACTCAGGTTTGCCTTTACTCTCCTCTAAAATTTCCGCGGCAAAGCGGCCCCACAGATAGTGATAAAGTTTTTCGGCAGCCATATACACCCGGTAATTTTCCATATCCGCTGTAACTTCTTTAGCGAGTGCGTCAAACTCTTCCTTAAGTTCTGTTTTTATGTCGCCCGTTCTCTCCTGCGAGAGCACAAACCGTGCGATGTTCCAGACTTTGTTGGCAAAGAGCTTGTAGGCTTTAACTTTTTGCTCATCAAACCTAATATCACTTCCGATTACAGCTCCCACAATGAGTCCCATGCGCAGCGCATCAGCACCGTATTTTTCTATCATCTCCAGCGGGTCGACTCCGTTGTTGAGTGACTTGCTAAATTTTCTACCGTCCTTTGCCCGCACCAGTCCGTGAATCATGACTTTCTTAAAGGGTACTTGCCCAAGATGGAAGCCGCTCATGAGTATCATGCGGGATACCCATAGTTGAAGAATTTCATATGCAGGCGACATAAACGAGGTGGGATGAAATGTTTCAAGGTCTTTTGTATCCTCTGGCCATCCGAGAGTTGAAAACGTCCACAGTGCGGAGGAGAACCAAGTATCCAGCACGTCAGGGTCCTGCTCCCACCCGTCGCCCTCAGGGGGGGTAACACCGCAGTAGACCTCTTGTTCGCGATACCAAACAGGGATGCGATGTCCAAACCAAATTTGTCTCGAGATGCACCAGTCATAAAGGTTTTCAATCCAGTGGAAATATGTTTTACGGAAACCTTCCTGTGGCATATCAACAGCTCCGCTTTCAACAGCGGCACGCATAATGTCCTTGAGCGTCGTCTCGCTGCCGCTCGTGATACCTGGGATTTCTGAGTGGGGGATGACGAAGGATTTATTTACCGCAATAAACCATTGCTCCATGACCTGAGGCTCAATAGTGGCACCAGTGCGCTCCGAGGTGGCGATATTGTGGGTATACGCATCGTCGACTTTTACGACGAGGCCCTTCTGCCGGAGTTTTTCTACAATCTTTTCTCGCGCTTCGGATATCTTCATACCCGCGAACTCTCCCGCAATGGGCAGTAATTTGCCGTAACGGTCTATGACCTGTTCTTTGTCAAGACCGTGCCGCTCTGCTATCTCGAAGTCGGCCATAGAGTGCCACGGTGTGATGGTCATGGCACCTGAGCCCATCTCGGGATCGCTTGCTGTGTCTTTGATAACCGTGGCGGTGATAGGCCCGTTAATCCACTCGAGCTCTATTTTTTGACCATGCGTATAGTCCTTGTAACGAGAGTCATCTGGATGCATCACGACATATTTGTCCCCAAATTTTGTTTCTGGTCGTGAGGTGCCAATAACAAACGGTCCGTATTGAAAATAGTAAAATGTACCCTTCTCTTCCTCATACATCACTTCGTCATCAGATATTGTAGTTTGACCCTTCGGGTCCCAATTGACGATTCTGTGGCCGCGATAAATGAGCCCGGCATCGTACATGCGCTTAAAGGCGGTAAGCACTGCGAGATTTCGCTTTTCATCGAGTGTGTAAGCATAGCGCGACCAATCAAGACTTGCGCCCATTTTGCGCACCTGGCTCAAAATAGTGGTCTCACTGCTTTTTGCAAACTCATGCACACGTTTAACCAACTCCTCGCGGCCGAGGTCGTGCCTGGTTTTCTTTTCCTCTTTCTGGATATTCTTTTCTACACGTGCCTGCGTTGCTATGGCTGCCGAGTCAGTGCCGGGTAGCCACAGTACTTTTTTGCCGCGCATGCGTTGAAAGCGAATTACTATATCTTGAAGCGTATCTTCATACGCGTGTCCAAGGTGTAGACTGCCGGTAACGTTGGGCGGGGGAAGAACGATTGAAAAAGACTCAGTACGCTCTCCAGGGAGTTTGTCGGGGTTAAAGTAGCCCGAATCTTCCCATTTTTTATATATAGCGCCCTCGACCTCCACGGGGTTATAGGGCTTCGTAAACTTCTCGGGCATTGGATTGATTCTAGCTCGCAATAGAGAGATTTCCAACGGCTCGGACTTCTTCTTTTGCGTTGTCGTCGAGGCCGGAGAGGCGGCGCGCGAGCGCCGCCTCGGCAATCATGATTGCGTTGTCGCCGGTTATCGAAAGCTCAGGGAGGCGAAACTCGACGTCGGAGAAATCCTGGTCAATTAATTTTTGCAAAGATTCGCGGATAAACTTGTTGGCTGCAACGCCGCCACCGATTACAAACGTTTGTGCACCCGTTTCCCGCAGAGCCTTGCGGGTTTTCGCGACAAATACATCCGTTACCGCGTCCTCAAACTCTCGGGCAAAATCTTTTTTCTCATCCTCTGACAAATCTTTGCCGCGCAAGGCGTACAGTGCTGCAGTTTTGAGGCCTGAAAAAGATACATCGCAAGTGTTTGTGTTGAGCATTGGTCGAGGGAGCTTCAAGGACCCAGTCGACTCGGCATTGGCTTTGCGGCTTTGTTCAGCAAGCCTCGATATTTCTGGTCCTCCTGGATAGGAGAGTCCGAGCATGCGCGCAACTTTGTCGAAGGCTTCGCCTACGGCATCATCGAGTGTCTCGCCGATAATTTCGTATTTGAACCACTTTCGCATTAATACAAACTCTGTGTGGCCACCGGAGATTAAGAGTGCCAATACGGGCAAAGTCACATCACGCAATTCTCCAGACATTCCAACATTCTGCAGAATGTTGGAATGTCGTACTAAGGAGGAGATAAGGTGTCCCTCCATATGGTTGACTGGGACAAGCGGCAAACTGCGTTCTTTAGCCATTTTTTCGGCAAATACGATACCTTGCCAGAGCGCAGGCTCGAGCCCCGGGCCCTTAGTTACTGCAACAGCGTCTACTTTCTCGTCTCTAAACTGTTCAAAAAGCAAAGGCAAATTCTTTTCGTGCTCGCGCTTAGCTAGGTTGGGGTAGACTCCGCCATACTGTGCATGAAGTGCCGCCTGCGAGAGCAGGGCGTTTTTGTGTACACGAAAGAATAAAGGCGAGGCCTTACCAAATGGCAAGGCCTCGCCTTGACATGTTCCTTCTACGACTGCAATCCCTGTCTCGTCGCAGGAGGTTTCTATAGCTAACACGCGCATAGCTACTTTTTAACAAACGTAAAAGGAAGTGGTTTATCTAGTGGGAGTTGAAAACTCGCAGAGTTGGTGTGGCCATTGCCGCCGTATTTTTGTGCAACTTTAGTAAGATCTATCGTGCCATCGCCCCGCAAAGAAAAGTGCCACTTGCCGTGATTGGGATACCAGACAACGGCAAACGGACCCTTCATCCTTGCAAGCCGGTTGCCGACCTCGGAGCGGAAGAGCCGGGGCGCATTGACGGCGTAGATGCGATAACCTTCAAACTCCACCTCCTCTGCCTGTTCGATTATCTTATCGCAGATGTAGTCGTAGTATTCACGATACGCTTTACCTTTTGCAACAATTTCTGCAAAACCCTCCTCTGTTTCTGCTTTTTGGACAATTGGGTCGAATAGGTCAAACTCAAACTTAAGGCTGCTGACAAAACTCGCTACCTCTTTGGCGTGCGGGCGCTCGAACTTCCACAAATCAGCATCTTGGATGTAGGCAAGTAAGCGGGGGAGCGGGATGCCGGGGTGGAAGTACTCCCACGCAATACCGGTGCCGGAGCGTGTAGAGTCATAAACATGCTCGCGCACCGCCACAACCGCTTCCTCGGCTCCCTCGTGGTGGTCGAGTACTACCAGCCGCTTTGCCCCTACTTCCAGCTTAAGCAGTGTTTCTTTAGGGTAGCTGAAATCAACAATATATACCTCTTTGCCTGTAACATTGGGCGGCGGATCGCCATGATAAACGGGGATATACTCCGCATTTTCTCCAAACTTCTTCCACGCGCTGTATGCACCGCCAAACCCGTCGGGGCAGCTCGCGTGGTAGAGAACAACAATGTTTTTCATGAGTGCTTTAGATACTAGCGGAAATGTCACTCAAGCACCAGACATCTTGAGACCGCGTTTATTATCTTTCTGCGATTTTTTCCTGCAATTGCCGCTGAGCATCTGCAAGCTCTCTTTCCATAGTCGCATTCTCTTTTTCCAGGGATGCAATGAGACGCTCGGCGTCATCAACTTCTTTCTGCTTTGCCTCTATCTCTGCACGTGTACGGCTACACCAGTCTTGCTCGCGTTTTATTTTACTTTCGTTTTCCTTTATCTTGTTCTTTAACCTCGACAGTGAATCTAAGGAAATAGGCATAAAAAAGCAATTACTTTTATGCTTTTTAGTATAGCATTGCTGCTTGGTGACCCAAGTGGGTCAGAATTGGAACTAACTCCTTATAGAGCTAGAGGCTTGGTATCTGCTCGGACAGACTCTAGAGGCCGAGCGGGTCTAGTACTGCTCTAAGGGATTAGAAACGGTAAAAAGCCTTATTTTGACGCTCTATTGACATGTTGACAAAAATGTTGTTCGGGTGTATAATAATAAATGGCAAGATTCGCTCATTGCCAGAAGCCCAGAAATGGGCACCACACCAACTACAATCCCGGCGCAAGCCGTTTGGATTCTCCCAAAGGAGGGAGTCATGAAGGTCTACGAAATCCGCGAAGAACGAGTTCACCGTGGGGCCCAGGTATATTCCAGGTCTCCGCAGGAAGCACTGATTCTGGGCGGAGGCTCGAATAACAAGAAGGTGCCTCTGTTCAGAAAGAATCCTGCCGAGATTCTGCACAACAGGATTTTGGAAGCCCATCCGGTTTCGATCCATGACGGATACGCTCTCGCAAAGCCCAATCAGGAAAGCGACAAGATTTTGGTGGTGGTGAGTGCCCGAGCCTACTACTGCCTTGAGGGCCGTGACCGCCGTACCGGCATTTGGAACTTTGACTGCGGAACTCTGCCTTGGTGCGAGGGACGCGACAAGGTTCTCATGGCCGCCACCGGTCCGGAGGATTGGTTCATCAAGCAAGACCGGCAGAACGTCGGCTGGCATGATGCGCTAATGACGATGAGCGTCGGCGACATAATCAGGGTCTCTGACGAGAACGGCACTGAGACACGTGCCGAATACCGGTCAGTTGAGGCTGGACTGGTTCAGATATAAACACAAGCGTCTAATCCCGCACCACAGAGGAACTCCGTTCCAATATGGTGCGGGGTTTCTCTTTTTTATTTATTCAAACTGTCGCCATGACCCCACCGGGAATCGAACCCGGATTAACGGCTTGAAAAGCCGGCGTCCTAACCGTTAGACGATGGGGCCGCGGAGAGGGTGGGATTCGAACCCACGATACCTTGCGGTATGCCGGTTTTCGAAACCGGTGCTTTCGACCACTCAGCCACCTCTCCAATAGACCACAAAGTACCATTTTTGGCCATTTTCGGCTATACTCTTTTCCAAGCGCGGTTAGCTCAGTTGGCAGAGCATCCCCTTGACGTGGGGAGGGTCGCAGGTTCAAGTCCTGCACCGCGCACTAGAATTTGATACTATCTAGGCGCCCTTAAGGGCTAGTAATGGAAGAAAAAAAAAGCAAACACTCTATTCAGCGGAAGGTATACCGCAAAACACGCTCTGCCGTGCGGCGCTGGCGTTCACAGCCACTTGCTACACCGTCCCCAAAGCGTCTCAAGATTTTTACCAATGTGCAGAGTGCTTCTGTCGCGGGGATAACCCGTGTCATGTCTTCGTTTGCGGAACATGTAAATGCCTCTCCCGATACCCGCGTAGAGCTCGTATGTATTTCAACAGCGCCCGACAATGCTCAGCATGAAGGCGCTGGCTGGCAAAAAGAAACTAACAAAGAAAAACATCTTACCTCGCTCCTGTATGAAGGGGTTATTCCTCCGTTTGCGGGCGTGTTGCAGTCGGCAAAAGGGATAGAGGATGTCAGCCGCGCCTACGCGACGCTTATTGACGCTTACCGCGCCGCTCTTAAGGAGGAAAAACCGGACGTCGTCTTGGTTAACGGCACCTACATAATCGCCTGGGCTTTAATGATTGCGGCGCGCGGCCTGCGGTACCCGGTGGTGCACTACTACCACGGCTCGCTTATAAAGGAGACCGAGCACTGGCAGAACGAGAAACACAAACGCATCATGCGCGCCATAGAAACCTCGTTCGACCGCGCCGACTTGAAGTATGTCTTTCCCTCAACGCTGGTGAAGCATTATGTCGAGCGGAACGTGTTTCGCCACAGCGTGCGCAAGGCGCAGGCGCTTGTGCTGCCAAACCCTATACCCAAGGAGTTTTTTGAAACACCTATACCCAAAGATAAAAAGGGTGTGGCATTTGTGGGCAGGTGGACGCGGGTTAAAAATACCACTTTTCTCGATAGGTTTGCCTACCTCAACCACATGAGCAAGAACCCTCTCGACCTCTATGTCGTGACAGACGAGCGGGGCAGGGGTAAGGCAAGCAAGGTCCTTCACGACCGCGTGCGCTTTGCGGGCCCCTACCACAGCGCGCTTGAGATGGCGAAGTTTTATGCAAGTATGCAGGCGGTTATCTGTCCTTCGCACTTCGAGACCTATGGCAACGTGGCACAGGAGGCGGTTGCCGCAGGCACGCCGGCCTTAGTGAGCCGCAACATGGGTGTGGCGGAAGTGTTTAGAAAGGTCGGTTTGGACAAGTTGATTGTAAGCTTTGCGAACGTGCGGGAGGTTTTTGCTTTGGTGCAGGAGGGCGGGCTCCCGGCCGTCACTAACTCCGCGCGCGAGGCGCTGCGCGAGGTCGCGGGAGAAAGCACCGTGCATCAAAAACTACTTGAGTTTATCAAGTCTTGAAAACTTTTCTTTAGATTTGTAGCGCACTATGGTACGGTTAGTAGTGAGGTCGAATCGTTACCAGCGTAACGCGAAAAAAAGCACGTATCGTATGGACGACATGAATCCAGGCGGCACAGCACCTGCTCCAGGAGCACCAGTGCCAGGCGCCACTCCGACTCCTCCAATGCCGGGTGGCGCACCGCAAACGCCCCCTGCTCCGGGCCAAATGTAATTTTTAGCCTACTGGCTATAAGCAAATCCCGCCATACTGGCGGGATTTGCTCTTTCTAGTGTGCCTTAATCCAAAAGTATATGTCTTCAAGCGCTTTAACACCGTCGCCGGCGGCAATGTTGTTTTGGTGGTAGAGTTCATCGGTGCAGTCGCCCGCGGCCCAGATACCTTCTACACTGGTGCGTTGGTTTTTGGGGTTGGTAACTACACGGTCAAACTCATCGAGCTCGAGCGTGCCTTTGGCAAAGTCGGTGGAGGGGAGCATGCCGATCTCCACAAATACGCCCGCAGACGGGATTTCGCTCTTCTCTTTTGTTTGGGTATTTTCGACAACTACGCTCGATACAAAACCACTGCCTTTTATTTCAATAGGGCGGGTGTTTGTAAGTGCTTTCATGTTGGGATGTTTTAACACTGTTTCAACCGTCAAGGCATCCGCTTTTGAAAATTCCGCGCTCCTGTGGAGGAGCGTCACCGACTTGGCATAGGCAAGAAGCTGTGCTGCTGTCTCAAAGCCGGCGTTGCCGCCGCCTACAACCACCGTGTCTTGGCCGGCAAACAAGGGGCCGTCGCACGAGGCACAGTAGGTAAGGCCCTTGTTCTCAAACTCTGCCGCACCTATAGCCTTGAGCTTTCTGCGCACGCCTCCTGTCGCAACCAAGACCGCCCGCGCTTCGTACTGCTCGCCTGCAATAATCGAAAAAGCCCCTCCCTTTTTCTCGAGCTTGGTAACACGGGTTCCGAGTTTAATATCCACCACATTGCTCGCATAGGCGCGCAGATGCGCCTCAAAACTCTTGGCCAGGTCAAGACCGGAAATCGCTTTGGTACCGATCCAGTTCTGGATCTCTACGGAGTCCATAGACTGTCCGCCTATAGTTTCAGTTATAAAAACAGTCTTGAGCTGTTTGCGGGCAGCATACACTCCTGAGGCCACTCCGGCAGGCCCGCCGCCTAAAATCGCAAGATCGTACATTGCTCTATTCTACTTAATTTTCGGTCTTCGCAAAAACGAAGGTACCGCGCTCCAGTCGTCCTCCTCTTTGTCGTCGAGCTTAGGCTTGGTGTCAGGCTCATTGTGGCCTTCTTTCATGGGTACGACAGGCGTGCCGTACGTTTTGCCTACCGCGGGGACATCAGCCTCTTTTTCCTTGCCATCGCGAGCAAAAGTAAAGAGCTGAGTACCGCGGGGCGTTACTCCCTGTGCCGGAAAGCCGGTTGCAATAACCGTAACCTTTAGTTCGTTTTTCTTCAATTTGTCGTCCTTGATGGCGCCGAAGATAATCTTAGCGTTAGGATCAACAGACTCAGTAATAATTTTTGCCGCTTCGTGCACTTCAATCATACCCAAGTCTTCGCCGCCGGCGACCGCGAACAGCACGCCCTTTGCGCCGTTTATCGAGAGTTCGAGGAGAGGCGAGGAGACTGCGGCGTTGGCTGCAGCAGCCGCGCGGTTCTCTCCGCTTGCTACGCCGATGCCCATGAGCGCGCTGCCGGAGTTTTCCATAACGGCGCGTACGTCAGCGAAGTCGACGTTGATGATGCCGGGGGAGGTAATAAGGTCGGAGATTCCTTCGACCGCTTGCTTCAAAATGTCGTCACACATGGCAAAGGCCTGTTTGAGCGTCGTTTCTTTTTGTACGGTTGCAAGCAGGCGATCGTTGGGGATTACAATAAGCGCGTCTACTTCTTTGCGCAGTTCTTCTAAACCCTGCTCCGCCAAGCGCATGCGCTGGGCACCCTCGAATGAAAACGGCTTTGTCACCACCCCCACTGTTAACGCCCCAAGCTCTTTGGCCGTGCGAGCAACAACCGGCGCGGCGCCGGTTCCCGTGCCGCCGCCCATACCGCTTGCAACAAACACCATGTCAGAGCCCTTAAGTGCCTGTTGGATCTCTTCTTTTGTTTCGTCGGCCGCACGCTTGCCCAATTCCGGGTTCATACCGGTGCCGAGGCCCCGTGTCAGATTTTTGCCGATGTGTATTTTCTTTTTGGCGAGTGCATGGTGGAGTGCCTGAGCATCAGTATTTATTGCAATAAAATCTACGCCACGCATCTTGCTCTCGACCATGTGATTGACCGCATTACTGCCAGAGCCTCCTGCGCCGACCACCCGTATCCGTGCGAATGCTTCCACCTCCGGTAATATCTGCGGCATAAGTAAAGGGCAGTATACCACTTATAAGCCGTTTGCAACCTTTGACAATCTACCTTTTTGTTTTTGTATTTAGGGGAGAAATTTCTTAAACCAACGCCACGCGGCTTGCAAGGCATCACGCGCGCCACCCCCTTCCTGATTTTCGAAGCCGCTGCCTTGAGTAAAGCCCCAAATGGTAAGTCCGTAGGCTACCGCCCATGAGCCGTCTTTAAGCTCGACGCGCGAGTTTGTACCTTCCGAAAGCATGGCAAAACGCGAAGGGAGATGCAACACCGCCTTGGCAAGGTCGGACATCGTATGAACCGATGAGCCCCCGCCGCTTAGGATTACCCCGGCCGGGAGGAGTTCGTTCTTGCCGATTTTTTTAAGGTGCGCTTCAACAAGCTTAAACATGTCGGACACCCGTTTTGAAATAAGGTCGTCTATTTTGCGCTTGGGATAGGTAGAGCCTAACACCGCACCGCTCTTTAACTGCTCGGCTTCTTCAGGACTGATGCGGAGCCCCAGCGCAAGGTCATTGGTGATATCGGTACCGCCCACGGGGAAGACCCGAACGGACATCGGAATACTGTCTTCAAACACGATTATGGAAAGAGTTTCCGAGCCGATGTTCACCAAGACGCAGCCCACGCGTTTTTGCATCTTATTGAGCGCCACGAACGAAGCCGCCAAGGGCGATGCGGCGATATCCTCGACTTCAATCCCGGCTTCCTCGACTGCCGAAACGAGGTCATGCACGTGGCGCTCGAGGCAGGTGATAAAAAAGGTTTCAACAGAGATGCGCTGGCCCTTCATACCGATGGGGCTTTTGCCCATCACTCTCATCCCGTCGACCGAATATCGCAGGGGAATGGTGTGGATCACCTTGCGGTTTAAAGTTGAGGAGGGTGCAAGAGCGCCTTCGGCGGCAGAGAGTGCGCGGGGGATATCGCGGGAGGTAATTTCCGAGTCGCCCCGCTCCACAACCGTTTCTCCGCGGGAAAATGCTTCGTCCAACCCGACCCCGCCCACTCCGACGTAGGCGCGCCTTACCTTAACTTGTGCTGCTCTGCTTGCTTGTGCCACTGCCGCGGCTATTGAGCGAGCAACATCCGGTACGGAGATAACATACCCCTGCTTCATGCCGCGGCTCTCGGCGTATCCGGTGCCCAGTATCTGCGGCGCTTCGCGGGGGTTGTCAGGACGGCGGGCGATCACAACCTTGACCTGGTGTGTGCCTACATCAATACCGGTGACGATTTTTTGCATGCAAAGAATGACGCGCTAAGAGCTCTTGCTCAGCGCTTTCCATTCTAGCACTATGTTTGAAGCCTTTCAGGTGCAGTAATCCGTGGATAAAAAGGTAGGGGACCGAGTAGGGTGCGGCCGCTTTTTTGCAGATAAGTATCTCTCCCGACGTTTTAGAGAGAGGAAAAGAAAGGACATTAGACACTTTGTTCTTGTTTTTAGTGCGGAGGGTTACCTTGCGCATCTCTTTGGGAGACAAAAAAGCGTGCTGTAGGTCGTAGTGCGGGCCCAGTACCTCTTTTTGCAAGCGTTTAAAAAGCTCTGCTTGTCGCATTAGTTAGCGTCTCCTGCCTCGGCGCGGAGGACGCTCGAGTATCTTGCCCATCTTGATGAGTTCAGCAACCTCTTCGCGCCGCTTAATGACCTTGAGCGTGTGCTTACGGCGCACGAGCTTAGATTTGTCGCGGGAGTAGTAGCGGCGCTTGCGTAGGCCTTGGATAAGCCCCACGCCCTGCACGCGTTTGCTAAAGCGGCGGATCAAGTTGACCGCCGTTTCAGACTCGTTTTTTTGCACCTCTGCATTTACTGCCATTGCGGAGCAATACTAACACGAAAAAATATCCGCTGCAACTTACCTAAGCGTTTTTAAAAACCGGGGCACTTCGGTCAACATAATAGTCGTCTGCGAGCTGTTTTGCATCGAACGTACGATAAGCGTGCCGTCGAGAGCTTCCCGCTGGCCCATGATGAGGAGATGGGAGACGCCTTTCTCGCGCGCGGCGGCAAGCTGTACCGAGAGGTGGGCGGTATTGAACGATTGCCATGCCGGCACGCGAGCCGCGCGCAGCATGTCGATAACCGCAAGCCCCTGAATCTTTGCGCGCAACCCCAGCTGAGCAAAGTACACTTTCGGCTTGTGTGTGCGCCGCTCGGCGGAGTAGATGCCCGGCTTTAAGCCGCTCTTTCGGAAAAAAATACTCGCACCCACACCCGTGCTCTCTTTCTGCCGCGTCTCGCGGCGGAGATACTCGTCGTAGCGGCCGCCGACACACGCCATAACCGTCGAGTCGCCGTCTGTAAAGTCGAGCGCAAAAAGCGTGTGGGCTCCTCGCTCGTCGCCCACCAACGTGTCGTCGAGCTCGTAGGGAAGCCCCAGATGTTCTGCATGCTCCAACACCGAACGGAAATGATCCCGGCTCTTTTCGGAGAGAAAATGCGTGGGGTGAGGAGCTTCCAGGGCAGTTCTCTGACAGCTCTCCAAGCGGCAGTGGTAGATCATGAGCGGATTTTTAAGAACGTCGTCGCGGCAGGCAGGGTCGAGTCGCTCTACCTGCTTGCGGACAAAAATCCCCAACTCGCGCTGAAATCGCTGCTGGGAGTCGCGGTCGCCAAGCGCATTAAACCGCACGGCACGCGGCTTCGCTCCCCACTCCTCCGCAATCATGATAAGCGTCTTGAGAAGCAGGATTTCTCCCACGCTCTCGCCGGTGCCCATGACCTGCAGGCCGAACTCCGCCGTCTCGCGGGGCGGTAGCGTGTACGGCGCATACTCGGGCGCGGGTGTGGCATAAAAGGCCAGCACAGGTTCTCCGGGCTTTAAGGCAGCGTGCGCAGCGCATACATGCGCCGCACTCATAAAAGTGTGCGGCGCTCTGCTGCGCGGGAGCAGCACCGCAGAGCGCGGAACCTCTTTTTCCACCTCACGTACGGGCCGAAAGCCGTAGAAGGTAGCGACGTCACTCGCGTGTCTTAAGAAAGAAGAAGGGCTTTTCATCAACAATTATTGTGCTGGTGTACTTCCCGGTAAGAGAGTCGCGTTTTGTATAGGCAGCAGGCGCACTAAGGCCCGGCCGACAATATTTTCTTTCGGCAAGATACCCCACATCCGCGAGTCGGAACTCTCGGGCCGGTTGTCGCCCATGGCAAAGTACTCGTCGTTCTCGAGCTCCACGGTCAAACTACCGCCGTTGCCTTCGTTAACTACGTACGACTCGTCAAGCACGACGCTCGAGCCGTCTGTTTTGGTTACGGTAACGCTGCTTTCGGTGATGCGTATGGTTTCGCCGGGGAGCCCGATGAGGCGCTTGATGAAATATTGCGAAGGATCCTTCGGGTATTTAAAAATAACGACATCGCCTCGGTCAGGCTCGTCAAAGCGGTAAGAAAGCTCGTCGACAATGAGATACTGACCGTTTTCAAAGGTCGGTACCATAGAAGCGCCGGATACGATAAAGGGCTGTGCAACAAAAAGGCGCACCGGTACCACGATGATTACGGCAACAAGGGCGAATTTTAGGAGTTCGGTGAAGATATTCTCACTCTTCTCCTCTGGCATGAGAGTAATTGTATGTCACTCTCGCGTTAATGCAAGCAGTTTGCTACATTAGGACACATGCAATGGGTATTAGTAGGCTTAGGCAACCCGGGGAAAGAGTACGAACACACACGCCATAACGTTGGTAGAGAGTTTTTGCTCGCTTGTGCAGATGATTTGCCCAAAAAAGCTACTGTAGTAACGCCCGATACATTTATGAACAAGTCGGGGAGCGCAGTAAAGCCGTATATTAAGTCCGCAAAAGCCGCAGAGCAGCTCGTGGTGTTGCATGACGACCTTGATTTACCTTTAGGAACGGTAAAAATCTCTTTTGGTAGGGGCTCGGCAGGGCATAAGGGGGTGGAGTCTGTCGAGCGCGCAGTAAAAACCAAGAATTATGTGCGCTTTCGCATTGGTATTTCGGCGGAGAAGAAGAGTGGCGCAGTAAAGAAGCCCGATGTGTTGGGCAAATTCAAATCAAGCGATGAAGCAGAGCTCAAAGTGGCTCGTAAAAGCGTCAAAGAGGGCCTCGAAATTCTGATGACTGAGGGTTTGGGGAAAGCAATGACTGCAATCAACGGGAGATAAATCAACTACACAAGAGTTATAAATTACTTTTTCTCTCCGGTAAACGAGAGCGCCATGCGCATCTCTTTGGGGTCAAAGAGGGAAATGGAAAAGGGGTAGCGTTTGCCGAGCTCGAGCGAGCTACGGAGCTTTTCTTCGGTGCCAAACTCGCTTATGTGCACCAGCCCTGCGATACCTTCCTCGATAGAGGCGAGTGCGCCGTGCTTGTTAAACTTGATCACCACGCCCTCCACTTTGTCGCCTTTGTTGTATTTGGTCTCGGCGCTCTTCCATGGGTTTTCTTTGAGCTGTTTGACCGAAAGCGAGACCTTGCCTTCTTTAATGTCGATTATCTTGACCTTGGGCTTGTCGCCGACCTTGAAGAAGTGGCGCGGGTCGTCTACCAAGCCCCAGTCGATTTCTGAAATATGGACCAGGCCTTCCAAACCCTCTTCGAGTTTTACAAAGACGCCGAAGTCCACCATGCCGGTGACCTCGCCCTCCACCACGTCACCCACGGCGTAGTTTTGGATAAGCTCGCGCTTTTCTTTGTCGTCAACGCCTTTCTCGGAGAAGATAAGTTTGCCTTCTTTGGGCTGGGCGCCGATTATCGAGACCGCGATCCGAGTGCCTACCAGTTTGCGCAGCTCGTCGAGGATTTTGTCTTTGTCGCCGTCTACAACTCTAGGGTAGTGCTCGGCCTTAAGCTGGCTTGCGGGGAGAAAGCCCGCCAACCCCTGCCACTCCAAAATGAGCCCGCCCTTGTTTGCCTCTTTAACCAGGAGCTCGAGCTGGCGCTTGTCTTTAACCGCCTCTTCGGCTTCAGCCCACACTATAGCCTGGCGCGCCTCTTTGAGGCTGAGCTCGATGTAGCCCTCTTTGCTCGTGGTTGAAATTACTTTTGCGGCGATAACGTCGCCAAGGTTGGTGCGCTTGATGACCTCGCGGGCGTTCATGTACTCGCGGCCAAAGATGATGCCGGTACCGAATGGGGGGAGGTTGATGTAAAGCCGCGCGCGGTCAAGAGCGATAACCTTGCCCTCGACAATGTCGCCCTCTTTAGGCGGCTCGGGCGCGCGCAAGGCAAAACCCTGCATCAAAGATACAGGTGCCTCGGCCTCAACAATGAGTTCTTTTGTAACCATAGTTATTTAGTTTTACGTCAGGGGCCCCTGCGGGGTTTACTCCTGTGCGTGCTAATAAAAGGTAGAAACCCTTTATTGCTAGGGACTATACACGATATTTCTAAAAAAGAAAAGCCCGCGCGGTGCATCGCGCGGGTAGACAATTCTTAATTTAGGACCACGCCCCTTTCTACATTGGCATCCTGAATGCACCAGGGTAGGCGTTGTAGAAATCTGGCCGACGATTACCTAGCTTATGGGCTTGGGTTTTCCGAGCATCGACCTTTTAAACAGTGTCTAACTAGTTTGTACTACCAGTTAGTTTTTTGGTCAATATTCTATAAATAAGAAAACCGCCGCGGAGAACAAAAGGCTCGCGCAAGCGCGCGAGCCACGGACATGTCGAAAAATGATCACCAGGTACGGAGAACAGGTTTGGGATCGTGTTCTTCCAAATCCCATCCGGCATCACCTTCGCCTATAACCCCTTTTGGGTGCGGACCTTGCCGCTGCTGGTCTGGCGACTTGGTGAGGTCGGTCATCTGTTTTGGAACCCTTTTCCGCCCAAATCGCCGCACATTTTGAGGATATTTGTCGAGAAAAGGTTTATCCAATTTCTTGTCATCCTTCTTCATCGCATTCCGTCTCCTCGTAGAACTTTTGCCACCCTAAAAAAGGCGCATCGGTAGACTTTATCACGCTTTTAAAATGTACCAAATAATGCTATAATTAAGGGTACATTATGGTAATAACCTACCTCGGCGGCGAGTGCTTTAAGGTCACCCAGGGTGACCTCACTATAGCCATAAACCCGCCGTCTAAAGACTCTTCGCTTAAAGCCCCGAAGTTTGGCTCCGACATCGTGCTCACAACCTTGGACCATGAAGACTTTAACGGTATTGAGCAAGTGGGCTTTGGCGAGCGGGCGCCGTTTGTAATAACCGGCCCCGGCGAATATGAGGTTAAGGGAGTTGCGGTGCGTGGCTTTGCATCCGAGAGCACCTACGGGGGAGAGAAGAGTATCAACACAATTTACAGTATCTTGCTTGAGGGCATGAACTTGGCATTTTTAGGCGCACTTGGCACCGACCAGCTCTCGAAAGAAGCTATAGAGGGTCTCGACGACATTGATATCCTGTTTGTGCCGATTGGAGGCGAAGGGGTTTTAGACTACAGCCAAGCCTACGCGCTTGCGGTACAATTGGAGCCTAAGGTGGTGATCCCGATGCACTATACGGAGGAGCAGCTCAAGCGCTTTCTTAAAGAAGCGGGCGAGGATGTTAAACCGATAGACAAGCTTACGGTAAAGCGCAAAGACCTGGAGGGCAAAGAAGACGAGATAGTGGTCTTGCAGTCATAAACCCTATGCGCAGATATATAGAAAACATCCAAGACACCCACACGCCGCACGAGCGACGACAAGTCGCTATGCGCATTGCGGCAATCGTGACCGGCCTGCTGTTTATAGCGTGGCTTGCTACGCTTGGTGTCCGGCTTGGGGGCGCGGTGCCCGCAGTGGTAAACGAGGGCACAAGCAACGCCGCCTCGGCGCTTGAAGCGGTGCAGGAGTAACCTATGGCAGACGAACAAAAACAACCTCGGGCAGACGGAGGAAGCGGCATTATAGGCCGCAACATTTCAACAGAAATGCGCGAGGCGTACTTAGACTACGCGATGTCGGTTATCACCTCGCGTGCGCTTCCCGATGTTAGGGACGGCCTCAAACCCGTGCACCGCCGCATCCTCTACGCCATGCACCGCATGGGGCTTACCTCGAGCGCGCGCTTCCGCAAGAGTGCAACGGTAGTAGGCGAGGTCTTAGGTAAGTACCACCCGCACGGCGACTCTTCCGTATACGACGCGATGGTTAAAATGGCCCAGGAGTTTGCCATGCGCTACCCGCTGGTCTTGGGGCAGGGGAACTTCGGCTCGATAGACGGCGACCAAGCGGCCGCCATGCGCTACACCGAGGCCAAGATGAGCTCAATGGCAGGGGAGCTGCTGCGCGACCTGGAAAAAGATACGGTAGAGTGGCGCCCTAACTACGATGGTTCTCTTAAAGAGCCGGCGGTGCTGCCCGCTGCGGTGCCTAACATCCTCCTTAACGGCACTTTGGGCATCGCGGTCGGCATGGCCACCAACATCCCGCCGCACAACCTGCGCGAGCTTTCAGACGCGCTTACGCATTTGATAGAAAATCCTTCAGCAACCGTTGAAGACCTGATGCACTTTGTAACGGGGCCCGACTTTCCGACAGGCGCTGTGGCGTTTAACAAGCGCGACCTCCTCCACGCATACTCCACCGGCAAGGGCGGGGTGGTGGTACGCGGCGTGGCGGAAATTGTCGAAGACAAGAAAGGCAACTATCAAATTGTCATCACAAGCTTGCCCTACCGCGTCAACAAAGCCGAGATGCAGATCCGCATCGCCGACCTTGTGCACGACAAAAAAATAGACGGTATTAAAGGCTTGCGCGACGAGTCTACCCGCGACATCCGCGTTGTGGTGGAGTTGAAGCAAGGCGCCCAGCCGCAGAAGGTCCTCAACTACCTCTACAAGCACACCCAGCTCGAAGACACCTTCCACTTCAACATGGTGATGCTGGTAGACGGCGTGCCGCAGACCATGTCCTTGAAGGGCATTTTGCAGGAGTTTATCAAGCACCGGCAGGAGGTGGTTAAGCGCCGCACGCAGTTTGACTTGAGCCAAGCGCAGGCGCGCGAGCATATATTGCTCGGCCTCAAGAAGGCACTCGACCACATAGACGAGATTATCAAGACCATTCGCGCGTCAAAGGATGTGCAGGATGCGCACGCCAACCTTAGAAGCAAGTTCAAGTTCTCCGAGCTGCAGGCGACCGCTATTTTGGAGATGCGCCTGCAGAAGCTCGCCAACCTCGAGCGCAAAAAGGTTGAAGATGAGCTTAAGGAAGTGCAGGCGCTTATTGAAGAGTTGGCCGCGCTCTTGAAGAGCGAGAAGAAGATGCTTGGGGTTATCAAGACCGAGATCGCAGACGCAGCCAAAAAGCATGGCGACGATCGCGAGACCAAAGTAGTGAAGGGTGCTGCAGACATTATCAACGTCGAGGATCTTATTGCCGACGAGGAACAGGTGCTGGTCTTGACCCAGGGCGGCTATGTTAAGCGCACGGCGCCAACCGAGTTCCGCCGGCAGAAGCGCGGCGGGGTCGGCGTTATAGACTTGGATACCAAAGAAGAAGACTTCGTCACCAACTTCCTCACGACCTCGACCCACAGCGACCTCCTGTTCTTTACCGACCTCGGCAAGGCCTATCAGATAAAGATGTACGACCTACCGGAGGGCAAACGCTCGACCAAGGGCAAAGCCATAGTGAACTTCCTCTCCGTGGGCGACAAAGAAAAAGTGTCGAGTGTGCTGCCGATGCGCAAGAATCAGAAGCAGGGGGAGAAGTTTCTATACATGATTACAAAGCAGGGCATTACTAAAAAAGTGGATGCAACGGCCTTCCACGACGTGCGCCGCAGTGGACTTATTGCGATGAAGCTCCAGAAAGGCGACGAGTTAATTGCAGCGCTCCTGGTAGAGAAGGGCGATGAAATCTTCCTTTCTTCAGCCAAAGGGCAGTCGATTAAATTTAAAGAAAGCGATGTGCGCGCCATGGGCCGCGCCGCCGGAGGCGTCAGGGGTATGAAGCTCTCGAGCGGCGACTTTATCGTCGGCGCTGACATTGTGCCAAAGGGTGCGAAGGACTTGGAGGTGTTAGTTGTCTCGCGCAACGGCTACGGCAAAACAACGCCGGTTAAGGAGTATAAGGTGCAAAAACGCGGCGGCAGTGGCATTAAGACTATCAAAGTGACTCCTAAGACCGGCCAGCTTGTTGCTGCACATGTGGTCAGCAAAGAAGAGGGGGTAGGGGAGGATGAGATGGTGGTAATGAGCAAAAAAGGCCAGGTCATACGCACCGGTTTGGCCGAAATCCCGTCACTCTCCCGCAGCACCCAAGGCGTACGCATAATGAAACTCCACGACGGCGATGCTATTGCATCTTTCGTTTGTTTGTAGAATTGCATGAATTTTCAACTTCTCGATTTTTCTTCAATAGTGAATATAGTTTCTTTCTCTTTTATACTAATTGCAGTTATAGGTCTATCAATTACAGCAATCAGAAATAGAAGGAAAGGGATAAAAAACAATTTTGGAGAGAAGTATGAAGAATTTGCTGAACTTTACACTAGCCCTATGGACATGTTTTTAGGAAGAAAGAAAATGCCCCTTTCTCTTGCTTTTTCTCTCGCGATCGGGTTATCACTCTTCACCATTCTGAGTTTTCTACTAATCATTAGGGTGTATGTTACCGGTGGATCTGTAGCGTCAAGTATTTGGTTCTATCTGTTGGCAGATATTGCTTTTACCGGAGCTTCAATATTTGTTCTAGTAAAGAACTTAAGAAATTGATAAGCCCATGGCAATGCGACACCCTTGCCAAATGGTAAGATTTTGAGGAGGTATTGTGGTAAGGTGTCGCAGGAATCGAACCTGGGAGCAACCAAGATGTCAGCACCAGTACCGCCAGAGGTCGAGAAGGACTTCAACGAACTGCGCGAAGCCCTGAAGGACGGACAGCAGGGTCAATACCTTCTCTATAATATCGACAACAGTAGTTGTTCCGTGGGCAAGGACTACAAAGACGCTCACGAGAACTACGACGCTCGTTTCGGCACGGTCCCGAAGGGGAGTTGGTGCAACTTTTTGGGAATATTCATCTAGCTGTTCCGACAGCCATGACGATTTTACCCATCCCCGCCCGCGGCGCACGACCGCGGGCGGGGATTTTTATTGGTATACTGCTCTGGTTATGGCTACCTTACGGACGCCGGAAGGCGAGCAAAAATATCAGGACTACATTAAAGCAGGGGGCCTCGATAACGGCTGTCCACTGTGTCGCGACACGGCACGTAAAACCTTTACGTATTGGAAAATAGTCTCAAATGACTTTCCTTACGACCGTGTGGCTGGAGCGCACGACATGGTGGTACCTCTGCGGCATATCACGGAGCACGAGCTTACCGCCGAGGAGTTAGAAGAGTTACGCGAGATAAAGCATTCTTACATTAACGACACCTACGACTACGTCATAGAGGCGGTCTATAAAAAGAAGTCGATACCTAAACACTTTCACCTGCATCTGGTGACATTAAAGGAATAATAACTTATTCTGTAATGTAGAGCGCAGTTTTCATATGCTTCGACGTTGGCCACCACGACCGAGCCCTCCGAAGCCGGTACGCCACGTAGGTCAACGACTAACCCCATCTAGGCCCCTTGAGCCTGTAATAGGTGGGTCGAAGCAGATAACCTGAGCGCTTTGAAGTTGGGCGCTCTTTTTCTTTTAACTAGGGGTTCTTGTAAGAAACAGCTTGCTCGTGCGTTATACCTCTATATATGATGAAGGTCAGGGCCAACAAAGATGTCTTAGGCGCGGTTATGGTAGCCGCGGTGGTCATCTCCCTGTACTCCTTCTGGGGCACGCATATCCTAACCAATCAGTCTGGCGAGCCAGCTTCGGTGGTAGTCGACCGCTCCTAATATTAAAAAATGAGTGCCCCCGCGGATGGTCTCGCGGGGGGCCTTTTTCGTTAGTCGGTGAACCTGGCCGCCAGCGCCACGGCAAGCCCCGTAAAGTTCGAGGGCTTTAAGGCTCGCAACTCCTCCTTTACGGCCTCCGGGATATCAAGCGAGTCGATCCTTTTGTGCAAACTCGCAAGAGACACCGGTTTGCCTCGAGTTTCCTCCTTGAGGAGGTCATATCCACCGCTTACGCCTTCGCGACGTAATATGGTTTGTATGGCCTCCGCGAGCACTTCAGGACGATTTTCAAGTTCAGTGATTATCTTGGCCTGGTCGGCCGAGATCTTGCCAAGCCCCTTCAGCAGGGCCTTGTAACCGATGAGGGAGTGTCCGAGCGCCATCCCAAACGCACGCTCAACCGTGGAGTCCGAGAGATCCCGCTGCAGGCGCGAGATGGGGAGCTTTCTACAGAAAAATTCCAACATCGCGTTCGACAACCCCAAGTTTCCTTCAGCGTTCTCGTCGTCGATCGGGTTGACCTTCTGCGGCATGGCCGAGGAGCCAACTTCGCCCTCGACTGTTTTTTGCATCAACCAGTCGTCGCTGATGTAACGCCATACATCCTGTGAAAGTCCGATCAGGATTGTGTTGATCCGCATGAAGATGCCGAAGAACTCGGCGTAGGTGTCATGGGGCTCGATTTGCGTTGTCACCTCGTTCACGACGAAGGGCAGCAATCTCTCTTCTGCAGATATTTTGTTGAGTCGCAGAACAAAGTCGTAGGTAAAGCTGATCCACTCGACCTTGGGGAGCGCTTTCACGTCGGCACTGTAGTTGCCGCTCGCCCCATTACATTTCACCAAGAGTTCGAATTGCCGCAGCTTGAAGATGTGCTTCGTAAGGCGCTCGGCAAACACGTTGAATTCTTTGCCGAGTGTCGTTGGGGTTGCGGGTTGGCCGTGAGTACGCCCAAGCATCGGAAGTGCGGCATACTGCAGGGCAAAGCTTCGCAGTGCATCCCGCACCGCAATAACCTCTGCCAAGAGGACGCTTGCTGCCCGCCGCAGCATGAGCGCGTAGGCAAGGTTATTAACGTCCTCCGAGGTACGGCCAAAGTGCACCCACTCGACGATATCGCCAAGCGAAGTGCCTTGAAGCACCATGCGCAGATACTTGATCGCCGCGACCACATCGTGGTTGGTTGCCTTGATGTCCTTATATCCCTGCGTTTCGATTTTATTGATGATGGCGGCATTTTCAACCGACACCTTCTTGAACTCGTTGAGCATCTTGTACTCCGTCGGCGTAAATGCTCGCAGCGGTGTATCACGATGTTCAGAAAACGTTATCAGGTACTCGATAAGTACCTCGAGGCGCGCCCGGATAAGGCCATATTCGCTCATGTGAGGTACCAGGTCTACGATGTGGCGCCGATACCTCCCGTCCACCGGGCTTAGTGCGGTCAGTGCGTTAAGTTCCATCTCCATGTAACTTTCCTCCGGTTCAGATAGCCACACATTATGTATGGCCGTGTTCGTCCGCAGTCACGGTAACAAAAAGGGCGTTATAATACAAACGATGAGCGAGAGCTCTTTCCTCAACCCGCATAAGACACTGCTTAGTGCCAAGGTGCACGAGGGTATGGTTGTGGCCGACTTTGGCGCTGGGTCGGGCTTTTTTACGCGCGCCTTAGCGCGCGAGGTTGGTGACGGAGGAGTGGTGTGGGCGGTTGATATCCATCGGGAGCTTCTGCCGCGGATTAAAACGCTAGCCCTCGCAGAGGGCCTGCACAACGTTGAGGTTATCCACGGCGATGTCGAGGCGGTGGGGGGCAGCAACCTGCCGGAGAACCATTTTGACTTCTGTGTTGCAGCAAACCTGCTTTTTGGGCTTGAGCACCGGGGTGAGTGTGTCGCGGAGATAAAACGGGTCTTAAAGCGCGGCGGCCGCGCGCTTGTGGTGGACTGGGCGGGCTCCTTTGGGGGCTTAGGGCCGCATACAGACCACGTAATAACTGCGGCCGCCGCACGCGCACTTTTTGAAACTCAAGGCTTTGCCTATGTCGAAGAGGTGCCGGCAGGCCTCTACCATTGGGGATTTGTCGTTAGGAAAAAGTCTTAATCAAGCGCATTATTAAACAAACGAGATGTCGACCTTTCAGATCATCGTTCTTGGCGTCTGCGCCGCACTTATACTCATAGGCGTTGGCGTGTTTGCTTCCTTTGGTGGTGTGCTTGGCGGTGGCGGCACCGGACAGGTGGTTATCTGGGGTACGCTCGACGGGACGATGATGAACAATGTGTTGACCTCGCTCCGAAACGCCGACGAAACATTTCAGGATGTTTCCTATACAGAGAAAAACCCGGCCACCTACGACACCGAGCTTCTCAACGCCATGGCCGCAGGCACGGGGCCCGACCTTTTTTTGATAGATAGCGACAAGCTCCACTCATTTTCCGACAAAATCATTACGATCCCGTATCGGCTCGTGTCGCAAAACGTCTTCCTTAACTCATTTGTCGACGAGAGCGAGCTGTTTTTAACCACGCAGGGTGAGCTTGCTCTGCCATTTACTATCGACCCCCTGGTTATGTACTGGAACCGCGACTTGCTTGCGACTGCTGGGTTGGGCGAGCCGCCGCGCTACTGGAACGAGCTCCTCGCTGTGGCGCCCAAGGTGACCGCGCTCGACCGCTCCAACATAACCAAGAGCGCCGTGGCACTTGGCACGTGGAGCAACGTCGCGCACGCTAAGGAAATACTCTCAACTCTCTTTATGCAGGCGGGCGACCGGGTAGTCGTGCGCGGAGAGGACGGCGCACTCTTGCCGGTTTTAGGCTCTGCAACAGGCGGCGGCTCGGCTGATGCGCCTTCGGCGCTGCGGTTTTATACCGACTTTGCCAACCCCACTAAAACCACCTACTCGTGGAACAGGGGCCTCCCTCTTTCCACCAACGCTTTTGTTGCCGGCGACGTGGCCTTGTACTTCGGTTTTGTAAGCGAGTTTAACGCTATCGCGGCACGCAACCCCAACCTGCGCTTTTCCGTAGCGCAGGTGCCGCAGGTTGAAGGCGCACTCTCAAGTGCCACCTTCGGTCGGATGACAGGGCTCGCTATCCCGCGCTCCGCCCGCAATATCGAAGGCGCGGCAATCATTGCGGAAAAGCTTGTGAGTGCAGAGACTATCGCACTGGTGGCACAGGCAACAGGGCTGCCGCCCGTGCGCCGCGATGTTGTGTTTGATACCTCGGCAAATGCCGCGGCAGGCGTGTTTGCCGGGGCAGCGCTTATCGCACGCGGCTGGCTCGACCCAGAGCCAGAGGCCACCGATGACATCTTTCAGGCCATGATAGAATCGGTGATAAGCGGCGGTGCCGAGCCCGCAAACGCTGTCAACACCGCCGCCCAGGGGCTGCGGCAACTTGTAGGGAGATAAAGTATGAAAGGAAAATATATTTTTTTTGTTTTTCTCTTCGTTACTTTTGTCTGCTTTCCTTTCGTATCTATAGCGGCCATCGGTGGAGGGTCGGATGGAGGGTTAGGGGGTGGGAGTGACGGGGGAATAGGTGGCGGCAGTAGTAATAGCAATTTTGTAAAACTCTCCAACCCTCTCGGAGATATTGATTCATTTCCTGAACTTATTAAAGCCATACTCGATGGTACATTTATCATAGGTCTCCCTGTAGCGGTACTTTTTATCGTTATCGCAGGCTTTCGTTTTGTCTGGGCGCGCGGCAATCCTACCGAACTTGACAAAGCTAAGACCAATTTGCTTTACACCGTGGTGGGTATTGCCGTCTTTTTTGGCGCATGGCTTATCACTGAGGTAATCGTGGGGACGCTGGCGCGGCTTAACATCGACATATGAATTTGAGGGACGATATTGTATACCCGATAGTCGATTTTATTGACCTCACCGTCTCGACTTTGGGAGGGGTGGTGCTGGTCCTTTTTCTTATAATCGTAGTGCGCTACATAGCCAAGGCGGGCGACGCACACGGCAAAAGCGAGGAGCGCAGGGCTATGGGTTGGGGCCTTTTGGCACTTTTTATCCTTTTTTCTATCTGGGGGATCATCAACATATTTAAGCAGCTAGTACCTTACACCAACGAGCGCTACGAAGAGGAGCGCGGCAACACCGTGGAGATACTCGAAGTGTAGATGCGACTATCCACACTGCAGTCTTGAGTTCGACTCCCCAGCTGTTAAAGTGGATATATAATAAATTTTTTATGAAAAAGACCATAATCGCTGGTTCACTCGGCCTGTTCCCTTTACTAGCATCTGCACAAGGCGGGACAGGGGCAATCAATTTTGGCTACTTTCAGTCTCTTGTGGGGGGTACGCGAGATCTTCTCGATAATGTCATTCCTATCCTCATAGCATTCGGTCTCATAGTATTTTTTTGGGGTTTGGTTCAGTACATACGCAAGCCGGAGGCAGAGACGGGTAAGAAGATTATGATTGCCGGCTTGGTAGGCCTCTTCGTGATGGTGTCGGTGTGGGGCATTATCCGCCTTGCACAAGGCGTGCTTAATATCCAATCCAACCGGGACGCTGAACAAAATCTACAGGCACCTAATACACCCAGATAACAGCTCTCATGAGGGATGATCTCGTAGATCTCCGCAGGCTCGTTGTCGACTACGTCATAGACCCGATAATGCTTCTGGTTTTTGCCGTCGGGCTTTTGATATTTGTCTTTGGGCTGGTGGAGTTTCTCTACGGCCTTAATGCCGAAACCGATGCCAGGGAGCGTGGTAAAAAACACATGCTCTGGGGTATGGTTGGGATGTTCGTCATGGTTATAGCCTCTGCAATAGTGCTTATCATAATCAACGCCGTGGGAGCGAACGTAGAGTTAAAGGGCATACGATAAATATAAAAGAAGAAGAGCGCGGCGGGTTGAGAAACCCGTCGCGCCCATTATTTCGTAAAGATCAGTTCGACCGAAGCCGTGCCAGAGCAGTAAAGCCTTCAACGGGCTTTCCTTTTTCGTCTGCTGCGTAGATCCACTCCACATCAAGCGGAGCTTCAACTCGCTCCACACCGACAATCTCGTAGTCGCAGATAGGGCCATACCACGCATTGTCTCCGACCCGGTCAGTACGCTTGGCCATTACACACTTGCCAGGCGTCTTGACCGTCCAGTCGCAGTTGCCTCTGGGGTTAATGCGAGTGGGTTTCTTGGGGTCCCCACTGATAGGCTGATCGTGCCATGGCCGGTAGCACTCTAAGTCGAGATCCACCATGTTCGCCTTTGCCACAGGGGGCGACGAGGTGTACTGGCCGGCGGGTGGAGTGCCGGCCAATTGCGTAGCTGGAGGGCCACCAACCCAGTGAATGATGCTGACGACAACAAGCATCATTATTCCGATGCCAGCTATCCAACCGCCAATGCGCCATTTGTTCATCGCTCACCCCTCCCTGTACCCAAGTTCTTGAGACCGTTCTCAAGGGCCTTGGCTATGGCTTCAAAGGCCTTGGAGAGGCCCGGAATGCTGACTGTGTTGACCCGGGCACCCGGCTTCTCGACATCAGTTTGAGCCGCCACCACCGCCAAGTCAGGATCTACTTTCTTGTCGATGTACATGTCGACCTGCTCGAGACGACGTTTAGTCTGGACCTTCTCCGCTTTTCCTTCCGCTTCTTCTCGAACTTTTGCCGTCCAGGCGGCTTCGAGTTTCGGGTCGACTGCCCAGATGTCGTCGATGACTGTGACGCCTGTTCTGATGCCCCAGCGGACCCCGTTAGGATTGCCGTTGGCATCAAGTTGAGCATGGAGTGTTGTTGCGACTTGATCCGAGAAGTCTTTTTTGTCAGCATTGCGAGCTTCCAGGGCTTTCTTTCCCTTCATCTCGATACGAACTGATTGGCGAGCCAGACGTTCCAGTGAGGGAATAACGTCGTCAACCCCGAGGAATCGATAGGGGTCAAACACACGGTACCGCTGGAAGCCGTTGGTAGCCATCAGCGGACCGTCTTTGGCATAGGCTCCTTCCTCATCGCTGATGTCGACTGACTTAGGTTTGCAGTCCACAGGTCGAATCGACATGAATGGCTTGGGTATCCACTGATACCCTTCACTCAAGCCACTCCCGCTACGTAGTAAACGCTGCCCAAGCAGAAGAAGGGCTCCGCGAGAGCCGACTGGGATGTCTTCGAGCCCCCACACGAGATAGAGACCCCCCACCGTCAAGTTGAAGACGATGTGGGCTGTGAAGGCGTCGTCCAGACCGAGAAGTCTGAAGAACCACCAGTTGACTAGCAGGAAGTCGACAAACGGAGCCACCAGCAAATACGAGATAAGTATTCCTGCAAGAAGACTCAACTTGCTCCTGGTAGCTTCTTCGACTTGTTGTTCCATCTGCACCCACGCAGGGGGCTCCGTCGCAGGAGGGACGATTGTAGTGTCTGACATTTGCTTACCTCTCAAGGTTCAGATTTTTCACGCGGCTACAGAGGCCGCTAGTCCGTTTGTTATTATATCATTTTATACGGTTTTGTCAAGCAAAAAAACCTTGCAAAACAAGGGTGAAATGAGGACTTTTGTGCTGGGGAGAGGACTCGAACCTCCAAGCCTTGCGGCACCAGTTCCTAAGACTGGCGCGTATACCAATTCCGCCACCCCAGCATTTTGCGGGTCCGCCCACGAGGATTCGAACCTCGGACCGTCTCCTTAAGAGGGAGCTGCTCTACCAACTGAGCTATGGGCGGAATACAAATAAAATACAACAAATTTTCTTTTTTTGATAGTGCCCGGGGTGAGACTCGAACTCACATTCCTTACGGAACTCGATCTTAAGTCGAGCGCGTATACCGATTCCGCCACCCGGGCGTTTCCTATTTTTACCACCAAATGCTAGATTTAAAAACACGGCCACGTCGCCAAGTAGTAAGGCAAGGGACTGCAAATCCCTTATACGCGGGTGCGATTCCCGCCGTGGCCTCCAAATTATATTAGGACAATTCGTCTAACCGCTGGCGGTTCTTTTCTCCCTTGTCGATAGCAAACTCCACATGCGGCGGGAGCGCGCCTTTAACTCGTTTCTTAAAAAAGTTGCTAAGCTCGGTGCGGTTGCGAAGGCAGAAGTCTAAAGCGTTCTCTTCGGCCGTCTCTGGGAGCACGGTGATGTATATTGTGCCGCGCTTGCCGTCCTCGCTAAGTTGCGTACGCGTTACGGTTATAAGCGACTGCCGGCCCGCCTCGCGCGAGAGAAACTCTGCTGCAACTTCGCGCAGGGCTTCCCGCTTTCGCTCATTCCTGTTTTCCTGCATGTTACTTAAGCGTGACGGTAAATATCTCGAGCCGGTCGCCGGGCGCCGGGTCCGCACTTGTTTTAACCTGCGCGCCAAACTCGGCCCCGGCTTCAACCTTTTTAACCTGCTTTTTATGTGACTGCAGGGAAGTGATGGTTCCCACTCCTAGCTCCAAGTCGCGGCGCATCACTTTAACCTCCGAACCTTCGGTAAGCTCTCCTTCCTCAACCTTTCCTCCCAAAACGACTTTGCCTTTAGCCTCGCCAAAAAGCTTTAACACTTTAGCGCTACCCGTTTTTTCCTCCACGCGCTCTCTGGGCCGGCGCTTCTCCAGCTGCGTCTGCAGCCACTCGGCTAGTTTGTAGATTACGTCAAAGACCTCAATGGTAACCCCTTGGCGCTCTGCCAAGTCGTGGGCTATTCTTTCAACCTTTACGTTAAAGCCTATAACAATGCCCGGCGTCTTTCCGCTCCCGACAAAACGCACGTCGCCTTCGGTTATGGGTCCCACGCCTTGTGAGACTACCCTGATCTCAAGCCGCTCGTGTTTGGGGAGTTTTGCTAGCTCATGTATCACAGCGTCTCCGACGCCCGCAACGTCGGTTTTGATAACTATAGGAAGTATTGTCACTTCCGGAGCCGCCTCTTCTTCGACACGTTCCTCTGTCTCTGCTTTAAGCTCTTTTTTTACCGGCGCACTGCTTGCGTCGCGTTTACCCTGAGCGTGTCGAAGGGCTTCGGCTACCATTTCCTCCGCATCGCGTTTAGTTTCCACGGTGGTAAACTGCGCGCCCACCTGCGGCAGCGCAGAAAAGCCGATAATCCGGACCGGAGTGCCGGGCAAGCCGTGCTTTACCGGCCGGCTGGCAAAGTCTTCCATAATCCGTGTCGGTGCAAAGGCCTCTCCGGCCACGACAAACTCTCCCGCCTCAACCGTGCCGTTCTCTACGATAAGCGTTGCGGTGGCGCCGCGCTTGTTGTCGATGTGCGCCTCAATAACGACGCCAGTCCCGGGGAGGGAAGGGTCGGCCTGAAGTCCCTCCAGCTCGGCCGCGAGTAAAATCAAATCGAGAAGTTCGGGCACGCCAATCCCCGACTTGCCGGAAACGCCAACATACGGTACTTCGCCGCCCATACCTTCTAAGTACACGCCGTTTTCAAGCAGGCTCGCTTTTGCTTTTTCAATATTGGCGCTTGGCTTGTCTATCTTAGTGAGTGCGACGATGTAGGGGATTTTAACGCCCTCGATAAGCTTAAGTGCTTCAAGCGTCTGCGGCTTTACGCCGTCTTCCGCCGAAACAACGAGTATTGCCACATCCGCAACTTCGAGCCCTCGTGAGCGCATTGCGGTAAATGCTTCGTGCCCCGGCGTATCGAGAAAGGTGATCTTACGAGGTTCCTCGTTTTTGCCTGCCTGCGCAGGCAGGTGCATGGCCTCGTAGGCGGAGAGATGCTGGGTAATACCGCCAGCCTCAGCGAGCGCGACGTTCGTTTTGCGGATATAGTCGAGCAGGGTAGATTTGCCGTGGTCGATGTGGCCCACGATTGCAACGACGGGAGGGCGCAAGCCCCCTATGGCCTTATCTGCAGTCATATGTTGGACGTGAAGGTCTTGCGGTGCAGTATATACTTAAATTGCTTATTTATGAAGTTTTGGAAAAAACGCATTTACGCCGACGCGGCGGCGGCAACGCCGCTCTCGCGCAGCGTACAAAAAGAAATGCACCGGCTTGAAAAGCTTTTTGCCAACCCTGGCGGGCTCCACAGGGAAGCCGTTGCCGCAAAAAAGGAGCTGGAGAGCGCGCGCATGCGCGCCGCCCATGCAGTTGGCGCGCATGCGGACGAAATTATTTTTACTTCAGGCGGCACCGAGGCGAACAACCTCGCGATTTTTGGCGCGCTGCGCCAGGGCTTACACGAACATGGCGAGCTTAATGCCGTAACAGCGCCGATAGAACATCCTTCCGTTCTGGAGCCGCTCAAAGCGCTTGAGCGCGATGGGCTCTACATAACCTACCTGCCGGTGGACAAAGAGGGGAAGGTCAATCCGAAAGATGTGCGCGAAGCGGTAAACGATGAGACCGTATTTGTTTCGGTGCAGATGGTAAATAGCGAAATAGGAACGATTCAACCAGTACGAGACATAGCTAAGGAGATAAGACATGTCCGTAAGACTAGAGTGGCGAAACTCCCGCTTTACTTCCACACCGATGCATCGCAGGCGCCTTTGTGGCTGCCGCTCAATGTAGAAAAGTTAGGAATCGACCTGATGACGCTTGATGCGCAAAAAATGATGGGGCCAAAGGGCAGTGGCTTGCTGTATGTGCGTCGCGGCACAGAGCTTGAGCCGCTGCTTTTTGGCGGCGGACAGGAGCGAGGGCTGCGCAGCGGGACAGAAAATGCGGTACTTGCCGGTGCGCTTGCCGAAGCGCTCGCGAATGCTCAGGAGGGTGTGGACGAACGTGCGGCGCAAGTTGCGGAAGTGCGGGATTATCTTTGGAGCGAGATACAAACACTACTGCCCGGCGCAGTGCTCAACGGCCCAGCATGTCAAGGCCTCGCCTTGCCACGTGGTGGCAAGGCGAGGCCTTCGGATGCTCGAGTTGCCAACAACCTTAACATTTCGGTCCCCGGACTCGACGGACAGATGGCCACAGTGGCACTCGATGCCAAAGGAGTTGCCGTCTCCACGCGCTCGGCATGCAGTACGGCTGACGAAGAGCCTTCACCTGTACTGCAGGCTATAGGGGCAGGGGAGCAGGCAACGAGAGAGGCGGTCCGGATAACGCTCCTTCCGGACGCGCGTCTGCGCGATGCGCGTGCGATCGCGATCGCACTCAAAAAAGTTGCCGACCGATACCGAAATGTGGTACACTAATATGTAACAATCCTCGCAATGGACCTAGAACAGCTGACAAAACATCAAATACTGCTCCTCACCCTTTTGGTGTCGTTTGTCACATCCATTGCGACAGGGATTGTCACCGTTTCCCTTATGGACCAGGCGCCGGAGGGAGTAACGAGGGTCATTAATCAGATCGTTGAAAGGACTGTCGAGACGGTAGTGCCCGACACACAAGGTGCGGCCACTGCCACGACCGAAAAAACAGTCGTGATTCAGCAAGACGAGCTGGTGCCTCAGTCTATTGCCACCGTGCAAAAGAGCGTCATACGCATTGTGCGAGAGGGTGAGGGCGAAGTATTGGCGCGTGGTGTCATCTTAGACCAACGGGGTCTTGCCGTTACCGACCGTGCGGCGCTTGCTGCGGCAGAGAACCGTAACCTTGAGGCGATACTCTACTCGGGCGAGCGGGTTGCACTTACGGTGCGGGACGACAATGCTGCAACGGCAGCCGTGTTTATAGACGTGAACGTAGGTACCTCGACAGGCTTCGTGCAAGCGACCTTGACCGACCCAGCAAAGCTTACTCTTGGCCAGACGGTGCTCCGCATCAGTGGAAGCGGAAGTGACACCGTGAGCCAGGGTGTTATTGCGGCCCTGCCCGCGGCAGAAGGCGACCGGCAGGTAGTTGAGGCAAGTGTGGCCTCGGCAACGCCGGGCTCGGTGCTACTCACCATCTTCGGCGAAGTTGTAGGCATCGCAACGCCTTCATTAAGTCCTAATAATGATTCGTACACTATTATTACAATGCCCTCTGCGCCCGCCACTGTAATAAATACCGTCTCCAGTTCGTGATATAGGATATATGCCCCCATTCAACCATTTCACCACTAAGGCCAAAGAGGCCGTGCGCCGCGCTCATGAGCTTGCGGTAGAGCGCGGCCAGAACCAAGTATCACCCCTGCACCTCCTGGGGGCTCTTTTGTTGCAAGAAGAGTCATTAGTAGCCTCCGTACTCGACAAGCTCGACGTTGACGTCATCCTTTTGACTGACACCGTACTTGAGAGTTTGGAAGGCGGGCAGGCAAGCTCAGTGCTTTCTCCCTCATACCAGTTGTATCTCACACCCGACCTTGTGCAGGCGCTCGAGCGTTCGGCAAAAGTCGCGACCGAACTCCACGACGAGTTTGTCTCGACCGAACACCTTTTTATATCGCTCTTTGACGTTGCGGGCAGCGTGCGCGAGATTTTGGCGCGCTTCCGGATTACCCGCGAAGCAACCGTGCGCGCACTTACAGAGCTACGCTCAGCCAAGCCGGCAAGCGGAGAGGGGAAGAAGTTCCGCGCGCTGCCCAAGTACACGCGCTCTTTGACTAAAATGGCAACGGAGAACAAGCTCGATCCGGTTATAGGTCGCGACGAGGAGATTAAGCGTGTTATTCAGATACTCTCGCGCCGCACAAAAAATAATCCGATTTTGATAGGCGAGGCGGGAGTCGGTAAGACGGCTATCGCCGAGGGGCTTGCTACGCGCATTGCGATGGGCGACTGTCCGGAGAGTCTCAAGGACAAAGACTTGGTGTCGCTCGACCTGGGCGCCCTTATTGCAGGTACCAAGTACCGCGGTGAGTTTGAGGAGCGCCTCAAAGCCATCATAAAAGAGATTGAGCGCTCGGAAGGGAAGATCATTCTCTTTGTCGACGAGATACACACGATGATAGGCGCGGGCGCCGCAGAGGGCGCTATGGACGCAAGCAACATGCTCAAACCCGCGCTGGCGCGGGGCGATCTGCACCTCATAGGTGCCACGACTCTTAAGGAGTATCAAAAGCACATCGAACGAGACCCGGCGTTTCAGCGCCGTTTCCAACCGGTGTATGTGCTCGAGCCGACAACAGACGACGCCATCTCGATTTTGCGTGGCCTTAAAGAGAAGTACGAGCTCTTTCATGGCGTGCGCATCACCGACGACGCCATCGTGGCGGCGGTAGAACTCTCTGCCCGCTATATTCCGGATCGTTTTCTCCCTGACAAAGCGATAGACCTCATTGACGAGGCGTCCTCAGCACTACGCATAAGCCTAGAAAACAAACCGCCGATGCTCGAAGACGCGCACCGCAGGATTATGCGCCTGGAGGTTGAGAAAGAAGCTCTGCGCAAGGAGGCCGAGAGTGCCGACGGCAGTAAGACGGTTAAAAGCCGTGTAAAGGAAATTGAGCGCGAGATAGCCGAGCTAAAAGAGAAGACAAGTGAGATTGAGCTGCGCTGGAAAAACGAGAAGCAGATACTCTCCGACATCAAGTCAATCAAGAAAGAGCTTGAAAGCCTGCGCCTGGAAGCTGACTCTGCCGAAGCCGCGGTAGACCTGTCTCGCGCGGCGGAAATCCGCTACGGAGAAATCCCTTCGCTTGAAAGAGAGCTTGAACAAAAGACAAAGAAGCTCAAAAAGCTCCAGAGCTCACGCCGCCTCCTCAAGGAGGAGATAGCCAGCGCGGACATTGCTTCAATTGTCGCCAAGTGGACGGGCATCCCCGTTTCTCGAATGCTCGAGGAGGAGGCGGCGCGTTTGATGCGCATCGAGACCGAGCTCAAACAGCGTGTGGTCGGCCAGGAAGAAGCAGTGCAAAAAGTAGCGGATGCGGTTAAGCGCAGCCGCGCGGGCATTGCCGACCCTAACCGCCCCATAGCTTCATTTATGTTCTTGGGGCCCACAGGTGTCGGCAAAACCGAGCTTACGCGCGCCTTGGCGCAGTTCATGTTTGACGACGAAAAAGCGCTTATACGCGTTGATATGTCGGAGTACATGGAAAAGCACAGTGTTTCAAAAATCATCGGCGCCCCCCCCGGCTATGTAGGCCACGAAGAGGGCGGGGCACTAACCGAGCTTGTGCGCCACCGCCCGTATGCCGTGCTCCTATTCGACGAAATCGAGAAAGCGCATCCGGAGGTGTTTAACATCCTCTTGCAGGTCTTGGACAACGGCTACTTGACCGACGCCAAGGGGCGCAAGGTCAACTTCCGCAACACCGTCATCATAATGACCTCCAATATCGGCGCGACCTACATCGACAAGATGGAGCAGATTGGCTTTGCGGTTGCAGGTTCTAGCGACGCACAAAACTACATCATGGCGAAGGAGAAGGTGCAGAACGCGCTTAAAGACTACTTCCGCCCCGAGTTCCTCAACCGCATAGACGAGATCATCATCTTCAACATCCTTTCGCCTGTGGCAATCAAAGAAATAGTGAACATTCAGGTTAAAGAAGTGGTGGAGCGTCTGGCGCAAAAAGAAATTACGCTCAATATCGCTCCGGAGGTGTATGAGTACTTGTCAAAAGAGGGTTACAACCCGCACTACGGTGCGCGCCCCCTGCGCCGCTTAATACAGGATAAAATTTTGACCAAAGTAGCGAGCCTAATGGTCTCTCGAGGCGTACTTTCCGGCGGCTCTGTTTCGGTGGGCCACAAAAACGGCGAGTTCGTCTTTGACGTCAAAAAAACCGGCAAGGGCAGGGGAGTCAAAGTCCCAGCCGCTATGCTCACCGAAGAGAAAATAGGGGCGTAAAGCCCCGTGCCAAAAAGAAAAAGCCGCCCACTCAAGAAGGCCGAGTGGGCGTACTTCGTAAGTGAACGGCGGGGAGTTCTGGCAGCCGTGACTAAAGGAAGGTCAGACTGTCTCCCTTTTTGATTTTGCCGGAGTTGAGAGGGCGAGCGAGAACACCCATCACCTCGAACTTCTTGCGTTTCGGAGAACCGGCGTAGCCGCGCTCTTTCATCATCTTCTCAAGCGCGGCGAGGATGGGGAGGTCGTAGACACCGGTCTCCGGGTTGGCCTCCGTTGCCCTGCACCGTTCGCAGACGTCTTCGACGCGGAAGCGGACTTCGCCGAGCTGGAATTCGTAGGTTCCCGGGTAGCCGTTGACCCACATGAGCTCGGCAAACGGGTCGAGATCGCCCAACCACACGTTCATGCGAAAGCGAGCAGGATTGATTTCATGCCCAAGCCACTCGTCGAGGGCCTGCACCGATGCAAGGTTGAGAAACGACACATACGGCTCCTTGTCGTCAGTGAGGTTAAACTTGCCCTTGGTGTCGAGCACGGCGAGCGGTCCTTCAACGCCGATCCTGGTCGCAAGCTCCGTGAGGTAGTCGAAGTCGAGCTGGCTCATGCCGTCCGGACCGGCCAAACCAGTGTTGTAGACAGGGTGTTCGGCAGGCATGACCGGCGTGTTCATTGCCACATAGAATTTTCCTTTGGGCCCCCACTCATCGGGGGTAGAGGCCGGCTTGCGCTTGATGCCGTAGCGCCGGTCGCCGAGTATGCCGACCCTTTCCCCGACAGTCAGGACGTCAAAGCTGGTCATTCCCGCTCCTTTAAGCGTAGCTCTACGCAGATCCTTAATAAAGGGCTTCATCAAAGAACTCCTCGATTGTGCGCCACTAGGAGTGGCCGGGCCAAGTAACTAGTTGCTTAAAGTAAAGTAAAAATCCCGTTTTGTCGAGTACTGGCCGGGACTTTCTCCATAAAACCTCGTGCCAAAAAGTCACTATCCCCAGTGGGTAAGTGGGGAAGGGTAGCGCGTGGCATAATTAAAGGGTATCAGATTAACTCTCTTTTCTATGTTGCTCGGCGGAGGACACACTTAAGGTTAAAAGCCCCCTCGGGGGCTTTGTTCGTAGTACCATAACCAGGTGCAACTCACTGTAGGAAAGGGCATCCAAAAATACTGCTCTGAGTGCGGCGCGGTCTCAGCCGACCATTGGTCTGTATGGGTGAGCAGTACGCTTGAAATCGGCATAAGCTCGCTTGGGGCTCCTACACGGCTTTCCGCTTTTTTCTCTGCATGCTCGCGCGGCTTTGCCCGTCTGGTGGCGCCGGTGTTGCCGCCTTTGTTTCGGGCGGCAGAGTTCTTACACGTTGTGTCTCGTAATGACGATTTAGAGCAGGCGTGCACCAAGCGCTCACGCGCAGTATGGCAAGAGGCACGGCTGCGCGGCATCCCCATGCAGCAGTTTTTTGTATTTGGAATCCCCACCGAGTTTTTTGAGGCCAATATTTTCGGCATGATGCGCATTTTTTACAGCCTACCCATACCACCCATATACCGCGCAGGAACGCTGTGGGCCGACGACAAACATCTGTTAAAGCAGAAGTTTAAAGAGGCAGGAGTTGCCGCACCCCTCTCTTTCAGTGTCTCAACTCTGCACCAGGCGAGCGCCGCGCTCAAACAGTTAGGTACCGCGTGTGTTAAGCCGCGTACCGGCTCAAACGGACGGCATACCTTTCCTCATGTTTCAACTTCCGCAGAGCTCGTAAAGGCATTTGCGTCCGCTAAAAAACTTTGCCATTGGGTAGCTATCGAGCAGCATCTGGAGGGAAATGTCGGCCGCGCCACCTGCGTCAACGGCCAGATGATCGGGTTTTTAGAGTCTAAATATCCGACGGTCGTGGGCGACGGCAGCTCGACCGTCCGTGAGCTCGTCGAGAGGGAAAATAAAAACAAACCTGTGCGGGTTGAAGATATAGAGATTACTCCTCTGCACGAGTGCTATGTTGAGCGGCGCGGTTATACGCTAGATAGCGTGTTAGAGAAGGGCAAGATGCTCCCGCTGGTTTACTGGGCAGGTCGTTTGTCCGGCGGCAGGACGTGGGAACACGGTACCGACATACACCCCGAGCTTAAAAAAGAGATAGAGCGCGCAGCCAGGCTTACGAAGCTTCCGGTGGTCGGATTTGATTTGATTATTCAAAATCCGAAAGAGAGCCCTCAATCCCAAATGTGGGGAATAATCGAGGCAAACTCGCTGCCATGGATAGACCTGCACTTGGAACCTCTCTATGGCACGCCGGTGCATGTGGCCAAGCATCTATGGGACTTATGGGAGCAGCCTCATACGCAAAAAGCTCCGGCGATTGCCGAAAATTTTTGAGCGCTGACAATTGCAGCTAAACGGTGTAAAGTAAGGAGGTTCTTGCGTCGGTGGCGGAGCGGTCAATCGCACTTGGCTGTAAACCAAGCGCCCTTGTGGCTACGTAGGTTCGAATCCTACCCGGCGCACTTGTATAAAAATTAGGTGCTACAATAAAACCATGCAAAAGCAGCGTGCTTTGCTCTTTTTTGTAGCTGCATTGTTGTGGCTCTCCATTCCTCTGATTGCGGACGCGCAGGGGTTAGTCCCTTGTGGAGTGTGGGAAGGGCCGATACCAGAACAGAATACTCCCGCTTACAGCGAATACATAAGAACAACTACAGGTTGCGATCTATGCAGCCTGGGGCAGTTGATGCAGAACATTATCAACTTCCTTATCGGACTTTCAGTCTCAGTCGCGGCGGCAATGTTTGCCTATGCCGGGTTTCTCTATGTGACCGGAGGCTCAAACCCCACTCAGATAAGCAAGGCACATAAGATATTTAAAAGTGTACTCATCGGCTTTTTAATCGCGATTTCAGCCTACCTTGTTGTGCAGACTCTGCTGAGCGTCGTGTTTGACCAGGACTTTTGGATAGGAGGTAGCTGGAACGAACTCCAGTGCAGCAGGGAAGAGCGCTTAAGAAACGCAAGTTTGAGTGATCTTCTTGGCGAGGTTATTCCAACCACCCCTCTTCCAATTAAAGCCATTTCGGCCCCCTCAGGGTCGTCACCAGGCAGTGTCATACAAGTCACATGTCCCAATGGATACAAGTACAACCAGATGCAGCAAGTCTGTGTTAATTCTTCATGTCAATTTCAAGAAGCTTGCGACCAAGTCGAACCCACTATCGTGTCCACGACCGCAGGCTTAACCGGGCCGCTCACCACCGACCCGAACGCACGCATCTTCTCTGTCGCCCAGCTTGAGGCAAAAATACAAGGCACTAACCAGTATGCCGCACAACTGCAGACCATTTGCAGACAGCAGGGTTACAGTGACTGTGAAATGGCACAAGCAGTGATGGCGATTGAGTCTAACGGCAACGCGGGGGCGGTGAGCCCTGCCCGCTGTGTCGGGTTAATGCAGGTATGCCCTGACACTGCAAGGGGGCTCGACTCGTCTCTTGCGGGGCTGTCGAACTCGGAAATCACCGCTCGTTTGAAAGATCCTGTCTACAACATGACGCTTGGCGTTAAATATTTAACTCAAATGGAAGGCCAGTTTGGCAGAAGTACCAACACGATAGCAGCGTACAATGGAGGCCCCAGAGCAAATAACCGAAGCTTCGACTGTCCGGGCCAAACCTGGTGGCAGTGTACGGCAAACTCGGGCTACGCCGAAACCCGTTCGTACGTACCTAACGTGGCAAACGCGAGGAGTATAATTTTGCAATAACATATGCAGATAAAAACTCTCAGTATTTTGATAGCAGTGGTGGCCCTTCTCGGGTTAGGAGGAGTGGGAGTTTGGTACCTGCTGCAGGAAAGCGATAACACACCGGTAGAGCTTGGGGGGCAAAACCAGTCAATTTCCACCAACCCGGACTACACTCAAACGGTAACGGTGCCAGTGTCCTCACAAGGAGCTGAAATCGATCCGGATATGTCTTATGCGTCGGTGTTTGCAACGCTTGGAGCGAAGCGCCTTGCATTTTCCAACGTAGCCACCTCGACGGGCGGAAGCGGAGACTTATACGCACTTTATAAAGTAGAGTTTGAAGACTACAAAAAGTTCTACCCCACGGCACCGGAACCTATAATTGGTGTGGCTCTACAGGACCTCGACGGAGACGGCACGACAGAGGCGTTCGTACGCCTCGATATGCCGGGTTATTGTGGAACAGCCGGCTGCCCCGTGGATATTCACAAAAAAAATGGTACAAAGTGGCAGCTCATATTTACCACGCTTACCTATGAGTGGGTAGGGATCCTTTCCACAAAGACCAACAGTTACAGTGATTTACTTTTGTCAGTACATGGAGACACGGGCTATTTGACTCGAATAGTTAGATACATATGGAACGGGTCCAGCTATGAGGAGGGGACTACCGTCGCACTCTGGAACGGGACGTCATTTGACCTCTTGCGGTAGGTGGTATATAGTTTTAACCCTATGTCGCAGGATAGCCTCATCATTTTAAAGCATGCGCCGACGGGCGAGGTATATTGGACTACCAAAAACAAGAAGCTTGTTACGCGCAAGATTGAGCTCAAAAAGTACAGCAAAAAGCTCCGCAAGCACGTCGTCTTTAAAGAAGCGAAAAAATAAGATACACTGTCGCCACAGGGCGATTAGTTAAATGGTATAACAGTGGTCTCCAAAACCACTATTGGGGGTTCGATTCCCTCATCGCCCGCTCGAATAGACGTATACGTTTTCTTTTTCAGGATCTTTAGAATCTACTAAAAAGACTTGCTCAGGTTTCCAGTCAGAAAATGTAATACGGTATGTAATTATTTGTGCTCCAGGTTTAAGTTCTTTTTTCAGCTTTAGTGCCAGGGTAGGGAGCAGTTCTCTTGGAACATAGAGATATACAAAGTCGGCTCGAGAGATATCTGTATTAAAGAAATCTCCTTTTTTAAATATGGGATTACCGTCATAAAAGAAGCTCAATAATCTTGCACTCCAAACTCTTAAGTAACTATTGTCTATTCCAACAGTCTGTAAGTTAGGGACTCTTTTCAGCAGACTGAATACAACATGTCCACGACTACTTCCAAGGTCGTACAAAAGTCCATCTGACTTTTTGGCAGAAACTATCTCGCTGATCTTTTGAATGGCATGTTCTGACGTTGCAAAGTCTTCTCCGCCCCAAAATGTGTCATAAAACCAAAGCAAACCAAGCACTATTACTGTTGTATAACCAAGTGCAAGAAAAACAAAGACTATCACTTTATAAAGATACTCTACGAATGCGACCCTGTAAAAATGCCTCGCTCAGCTTTAGAGCCTCCGCTTTGTCTCCGACCCAGCGGATATCTTTGTTGCGCTTAAACCAGCGCATTTGCCGCTTGGCGTACTTATTTATTTCGCGCTCAAGTTTGGCCAACATTTCTGCCCGGGTAGTTTTACCCTGGAGGTGCCGCGCAAGCGCCCGATACTCTAAGCCCAGTTCTTCCATGCGCTTGTAGGAGAGACCTTGCGCGTGTAGCCGCTTTGCCTCGGCAATCATGCCTTGCTTCATCCGTGCCAGAAGGCGCTTATGAATATTTGATTTTAGTTTAGCAGGGGCGGGGGAGAGACCGAGCCAGAGCACCTCATACTTCTCATTTTTAGCGGGCGTGGGGTTTTTCCCAAGCGCCGTGGCAATTTCAATTGCTCGTATAATACGCCGTTTGTGTTTAGGTTCTATTGTCTTTGCCCGCGCAAAGTCTTTTTTCTTCAGCATAGTATAAAGCTCTTCAATATTCTTTTTTTCTAACCTGGCGCGCAGGGCAGGATTGGGAGGCACATTCGGGATCACGAGCCTTCCGAGCAGCGCGTCTACATAAAACCCCGTGCCGCCAACTATAATAGGCAAAATACTTCGATATATCGAAGTATTTATTACCCGCTCCGCTTTCTTTACAAAATCATCGGCGGTAAAGACTTTCTTGGACGATGCGACATCAAGCAGGTGGTGAGGGACACCCGCCATTTCTTTCTTCGTTACTTTGCCGGTGCCGATGTCGAGCCCTTTGTACACCTGCCGCGAGTCGGCGGATATAACCTCGCCGCCGAGCTTTTGCGCAAGGTAAATGCCCAAGGCACTTTTGCCCGAGCTGGTGGGGCCCACAACGGCGATGATTTTACGAGTAGGCACAAGACACTTGTAGCGCGGATAGTGAAAAAAAGAAAGCGCCTCGCCCTGGGTGGGGGCGAGGACGCGCATTACAAAGGCTACTTGGCGAGTTGATGAGCAGCAATCTCTTCTTCGACCCGCTCAACCGCATCTGCTGGCCAGAGCCCGAGTTCGCGAAACGCAAACGTCATGTCGAGCAGGAAGTAGCATGCGTGGACCCGACGGAACCCCAACTGTTCCATATTTGTCAGTCCGCCTTGCTGACGATCGACGAAGACCATCGTGTCGATCTGGTCTGACCGCCATCCATCTTCGATCAGATGGCTCAGAGCGGTCTGCTTACTTCCTGCGTCGGTCACGACGTTGTCGAAGAGAAAATCGCGATACTTCCCTGGTTGAGGACTGCCAGCAACCCACTTGCCCTTACGTCCGCCATGTTCCTTGAGCTCGGAACGCATGATTGCATGACAGGCACCGTGAGGCGTGATCTTGGAGTGAAAATCGACCATGGTGATCGCGGGCGTCCACCCATGGGCGACATGGGGGATACCGATGAATCGCGCCCTTCGATCGTCCTCGTCTTCCGCCATGATGGCGTTTGTATCTTGAAGAATTTTCCTGCACACGAGGTCGAGGAATGCCGGATTCTCAGTCGTGTCCTGGCGACCTTCAACGTAAATGTGCGATTCGCGACCTGAGGCAAGGGTGCGAGCCTCGTCGTACCATCTGACGAAGCCAACGTGCGCGGCAAGCCGCATGATGTTGAGATCGGGCTGGTAGAAAATACGTCCTGAAGGAACTTTCATGAGCGTGTCTCCATTTGTTCAGTTCCGCACAAAACCTACCATTTTTAAGCAAAAAGAGAAACGCCGGCCACAAGTGGCCGGCGCACGTTCGTTTCGAGACAATTACGCCGCCTCGAGTTCTTCACGGATCTCGCGTGCTGCGTGTTCGGAGGTTTTGCCCTCGGGTGGCTTTGAGATCGGCCGCCCAACCACAATATAGTCGGCGCCTGCCTGTACAGCCTTGGTCGGTGTCATGACCCGCTTCTGCTCGTCCTTGGCAACTGCCCACAGGGGGCGAATCGCCGGCGTCACGATAGTAACATCGGAGAACCTGTTGCGGATCTCTCGTGCTTCGTGAGGCGAGCAGACAAAACCGCGGATGCCGTTGCTGTACGCGATCTTGGCGAAATCAATAACGGTCTGGGCGGCATCGCGACGAAATCTGTCCCAGCACGCCTGGTCGTCGAGGTCGGTAAGGGCGGTTACCGCGAGAGGAGTGATCTTACCCTCCCAGGCTCGCACAACTGCTTGAAGCCCTGCGGTGCTCATCTGGGCATGTAGGGTAGCGAGGCTCACGCTTGAAAGCAGAGCAATGTTCTTCGCTGCACCTTCGATCGTGTTGCCGATGTCGAGCAGTTTCTCGTCCCACATCACCTTTTTTTGCAGGACTGTCCCTGTGAAGCTCTGGACTGTGTACGCAATACTCACGTGCTCCGGGCCAAGTGCCGTTATTGCTTGCAGGCCGACCTTGATGAGGTCAACATGCGATGCAATCTCCTTGAGCAAAGCGGCCTTGTCGTCGAAGGTGCTGAAATCGTAGGCGAAAATTAGTCCGGTTTTTGGCATCGGTTTTCTCCTCAAGGTTCGTGCCTTTGCCACACTACCATAGAGATTTTGGGCAGGGTAGGGTACAGTAATTATCAAGCCGGAGTGGCGTAATGGCAGCCGCGCACGACTCAAAATCGTGTCCCGCAAGGGGTGTGGGTTCGAGTCCCACCTCCGGCACAAAGTTTGATACAATGGGGCGACATGGCAGGGTTTTACAACAACGCTATTTTTTGGGTTGAGGTAGACAAGATAAAACCGAACCCTTTTCAGCCACGGCGAGAGTTCGACGAAGATAAACTTAACGACCTGGCGCGCTCGGTACGCCAGTACGGTATTTTGCAACCCTTAACTGTCAACCGCCAGGAGGTGCAAAAACCCGATGGCGGCATCGCGACCGAGTATGAACTCGTGGCGGGTGAGCGGCGGCTCCGCGCTGCAAAGATTGCGGGGCTTGCTACCGTGCCGACCCTCATACGCGAGGTGGATGACGACGATAAAACCAAGCTCGAGCTCGCTATTATCGAAAACCTCCAGCGCGAGGACCTCAACCCCATGGACCGCGCAACGGCCTTTAACCGGCTGCACGACGAGTTCGGCTTTAAGCATGGGCAGATTGCAGAAAAGATAGGCAAGAGCCGCGAGTACGTCGCCAATACGGTACGGCTCCTTATGATGCCGCCAGAGATGCAGCAAGCTCTGACAGACGGCAAGATTTCGGAGGGTCACTCGCGGCCGCTCCTCATGCTTATTGACCGCCCTGCCGAGCAGCAGACACTCTTTAAGGAAATCATGCTCAAGAAGCTCACTGTGCGCGACTCGGAAAATATCGCGCGGCGGATTGCGGTTGACCGCGTACGCAAAAAGGAATATCTCTTTTCGCCGGAGGTGCTGGAAATGGAGCGCGACTTGGCAACGGCTCTTGGCACGCGCGTCGTGATTGAGCCTAAAGACAAAGGCGGCAAGCTCTCGATTGACTACATGACTGAAGAAGACCTGCGCGCTCTCTTTGCGGCGCTGCAGGCGCGAGCTACCGGAACTTCGCCGGAATCTCAGGAACAAAAGCCCTCGGACACAGCGGCTCCGGACACACCCGTTGACGACCGACCGGCAGAGGAAAAGACGATAGATGAAAACACCTTCAACCCGAGCAGTTTTTCTATCTAGTTTTTTACGCCTTCACCGATTGCGTTCCGGATATGCCGGCGGGCGAGCGTCGTTTTTGCGAAGTCCAGCCATTTCTTGGTTGGATGTGCAGACTTTCGTGTGTCTATCTCCACGATGTCGCCGTTGTGGAGCACAGTGTTGAGCGACACCATCTTGCCGTTAACCTTGACGCCAAACACGTGGTTGCCGAGATCGGAGTGTATTGCATAGGCAAAGTCGACGGGCGAAGCTTTAACCGGGAGATCAACCACGTCGCCCTTGGGGGTAAAGACGAACACGCGGTGAGAGAAAATATCTGTCTTTAACGTTGTATCAAAGTCGGGGTCGTCGGTTTCGTGTTCACTCAAGGCGCTCAGCCACTCGGGGACCTGGGAGCCGTAGTGCGCCGGTGCCTCTTTGGGTGGTGGCACAGTTTTGCTTGAGAAACCGGGAATTAAGCTCTTGATCCAGTCGAAACTCGAGCCTCTGCCTGCCGCTGCGCCCGGCTCCTTGTACGAGACATGGGCCGCTATGCCAAAGAGCGCCTCCTGGTGCATGCTCTTAGTGCGGATCTGCACTTCGACAATGCCACCGTCGCCGGAGAAAACGGTGGTATGCAGCGACTGATAGCCGTTGGGCTTAGGGAAGGCGATGTAGTCTTTTATTTTACCGACCAAGGGCTGCCAGAGGTTGTGAACTATGCCAAGCACTCGATAGCAGTCAGCGACGTCGTCAACCACGATACGTATTGCTGCGATGTCGTAGACCTTGCTAATGTCGCCTTCCTTGCGTTTGAGTTTTTGCCAGAGGCTCCAGAGGCCTTTAACCCGGAAGTCACTCTCAAATTTGGTAAAACCGTCCTTAGCAAGCTCTTTTTTGAGGTCGCGCAGCATGCCCTCAAGCCGCGCTGTAGTCTCCTGCGTTTTTTCGGTCAAAAGGCGTTTGGCATTTTCGTACTCCTCAGGGTACGCATACTGGAAGGCGAGGTCCTCGAGCTCTTTGCGCACGACGCCCATGCCGAGCCGGTGAGCGATAGCGGCATAAATTTCTAACGTCTCGAGTGCAATGCGCTGCTGTTTTTCTTTAGGGACATGTTCAAGCGTGCGCATGTTGTGGAGCCGGTCCATGAGCTTGATGATAAGCACTCTGACGTCCTGTCCCGTGGCAACCAGGAGTTTGCGTAGGGACTCCCGGTGGCGCTCGACCCCGTGATACTTCAAGTGGCCGAGCTTGGTAACACCTTCAACCAAAAATAAGATTTCTTTGCCAAATTCCTTTTCTAGTTGCTCAGCTGTTGCCTCGGTATCCTCTATAGTGTCGTGTAGGAGCGCCGCTGCAACTGTTTTGCTACCCAAGCCCAACTCGGCGATGCTGCGCGCCACGCGCCCCAGGTGCACCATGTAAGGCTCGCCGGAAAAGCGCTTCTGCCCCTCGTGGGCTTTTAATGCAAAATTGTATGCCTTTTCCACCAGCGCCTTGTCTTCTTGGCTGGGCGCCCCCATCGCCTCGATTATCTCTTTGGCGGTAACCATAGACCTCAGTCTACTCCTTTTTAGTTTTTCGTGCGAAGCCGCGTTTTTTCTTTTCCTCTTTCAAAATTTCGAGTGCGCGGGGGAGGTCGATCGAGTAGACATCATCGGTTTTAAGCGAACGGAAATCGGGTTTTGGCTTGGTGTTGTGCGCAATATACGGACCAAAGCGACCCACGTTTGCCACGATTGATTCGCCCGTTTCAGGGTGAGTGCCCAACGTACGCGGAAGCGAAAGGTAGTGAAGTGCATCTTTAAGCGTTACATCCTCCGGCAATTTTTCTTTTGGCACGGATGCGCGGCGGGGTTTATTTTTAGACTTCGAGCCTTTGCCGGTTGGTGTCTCGCCAACCTGCACATACGGGCCAAAGCGCCCGGTCAAAACGTAGATAGACTCGCCGGTCTCTGGCCAGTTGCCGATAGGCTTTGGCGGCTCGTTTGAAATAATTTCGCCGGTTTCGGTGCGCGAGCCGGTGCACTCGGGGAAGCGATTGCACGACATAAACTTGCCCCCTCTAGAGAGCTTAAAGACCATTGGTGAGCCGCACTCAGGGCAGGGGAACTCTTTCGGTGCCTCGCCGATGTCGGTAATTTTGCCTGCTTCTTTATCTTTAATTTTTACGTCCTTGAGAAACGGGGTGTAGAAATCCTTCAGTGTTTTTGCATACTCACGCTTGCCCTCGGCAATCTCGTCGAGCTCGTCCTCCATCTCGGCAGTAAAGGTGTCGCTGATGTACGTAGGGAAGTTCTCTTCAAGGAAGCTTGAGACGACGTCGCCAGTATCGGTTGGGGTAAGGGTACGGCCTTCTTTAGTGACGTAGCCGCGGTCAACAAGCGTCTTCATTATTGATGCGTAGGTCGAGGGGCGGCCAATGCCGCGCTTTTCAAGCTCCTTTACCAGGCCCGCTTCGCTGTAGCGCGGGGGCGGGGTGGTCTGTTTTTCCTCTGCCTCAACACTCTTTACATCAAGCTCTTCGCCGCTGGTAACTTTTGGCAGCTCGACATCCTCGCCGCGCGCTGCCGGGTCGCCTTTAAGCCAGCCGTCAAACACGACTTGAGAGCCGTTGGCGGCAAACTGAGGCACTTTCTTATCCTTTGTCTCTGCCACTATCTTTGTCTTAAGGAGCTTGGCATCGGCCATTTGCGAGGCAGCAGTGCGGTGCCAGATAAGCTCGTAGAGTTTCTTCTGCTCAGGCGTGTTGCCCGCGTTCTCCTTTTCTATATGCGAAGGGCGGATAGCCTCATGCGCCTCCTGTGCGTGTTTAGACTTGGCAGTATAGATACGGGTCTGTGCGTACTCTTTGCCAAACTTTTTCTCTACGATTTTTGCAATGCTGTCTACCGCCTGTTTGGAAAGGTTTACCGAGTCGGTGCGCATATAGGAAATATGCCCCGCCTCGTAAAGTTTTTGTGCAATGCGCATAGTGTTTGCGGGCGAGAAGCCAAGCCGCGTTGATGCCGCCTGCTGGAGGGTCGAGGTAGTAAAGGGCGGGCGGGGACTGCGCTTCATCTCGCTCTCTGTGACCTCTGCCACGGTAAGACCGTCTTTTTTAACGGCATCGATTATGGAGTCGGTAACGTTCTTGTCGCGAGGCTCTTCTACGCAGGTAAGAGTAAGGTCTACCTTCTTCGGCGTTTCTGTTTGTGCCGTAATGACATAAAAGGTTTCCGGTTTGAAAGCGCGGATCTCGCGCTCGCGCTCCATCAAGATACGCAGGGCAGGCGACTGCACGCGGCCGGCGGAGAGTCCGTAGCGCACCTTCTTCCAGATAAGGCCTGAGAGATCGTAGCCCACCAGGCGGTCCAAGACCCGGCGTGCCTCCTGCGCATATCGCAAGTTGTCGTCGATGTTGCGCGGGTTTTGAAGCGCCTCGGCAATAGCCTCCGGTGTAATCTCGTTAAATACAATACGTTCCGGCTTCTTTAATCCCAGCTCTTCTTTAATGTGCCAGGCAATGGCCTCGCCCTCTCGGTCGGGATCGGTGGCGAGTATCACCTCGTCTGCTTTTTTAGCCAGTTTTTTAAGGTCATTGATAACATCGAGTTTGCCGGCTACCACCTCGTAGTGGGGGACAAAGCCGCCGGCTATGTCGATTGCTTTCTTGTTGCTCTTCGGCAGGTCGCGCACGTGGCCCACCGAGGCGCGCACAACAAAATCCCCCGACTTGTCGATGTCGGAGAGATACTTCTCTATGGTCTTCGCCTTTGCAGGCGACTCTACTATTACTAGTTTCATCTGCGAGTCCTAAGTAATACACCACAAGTGTATACCGTGTAAAGCATAGCATTAAAAAAGAGTGGGCCCCGCACGCGCTGTGCGGGGCCCCAGACTATTCATACGACACCGGCGTCGATGAGCTTGTAGATGATGGAGTTCAAAGCGGCGCCGTAGGCACGATCCTTTATATTTATAGGATCGTCAATAAAAGGGCCACGTGATGGTGGAGGCATGTCATGAATGTTCGCGTCGATAATCTCCTCGCGCGTGCGGGGACGCTTCGGCGGAGGTGTCGGATTCTTGATCACCTGCAGCTCCGGCACCTTCGCCCGTGCCAGATCCTCGTTACGTCTTTTCACACGCTCCTTGATTTGCCGTGCATGTGCTCCGCGCCTTGAAGGGCGCGGCAAGGCAGGTGTAGAAGACCGCGGGCCATTCTTCCGGTCGGGCATTCCTTCCGGATAGAACTTCATGATCTGATTGCGAACGTTCACAATCATGTTTTTGCTGCTCAAGTGCAGACGAACTTTGGCTTGTTCGCTCGTAAGGCCATCCTCAAGAAGCGGTTTTACCACCGCAATCTTCTCAATAGGCTTGAGGCTTTTCCACCACGTGTTGCCACTATTGAGCGAGCCCCGTTTTCCGTCAATCATTTTCCGTCTCCTCGACTATGATTGCTAATACTTACTAAAGATAAGATACCACAGAATAAACAATTGTCCACTACACGCGCTCCACTTTACCCAACCGTTCAACAATAAGCCCGCGGATGAGGAGCGAAGAGAGGGCAATATTTGCTTCTTGCGCTGAGAGTTTAGTGGCAAGCAGGAGGTCGTCTTTGTGGGCGGAGCCGGTTAAGGCCTGTAGAATCTTTTCTTCCTGCGGCGTTAGGTCGGTGGGGAGCGTTTCTTGTTCCGGCTTTTCTTTAAACCCAAGCGCTTCCGCGACATCAGCGGAGTTGCACACCAGTGTCGCCCCTTCGCGGATAAGTTGGTTTGCTCCTTTGCCGCTCTCGCGGCCCAACTCATGTGGGACACAGAGGACCTCGCGGTTGTAGTCGAGCGCAAGCCGCGCGGTAATAAGCGTGCCCGACTTTTCTCCCGCTTCGATAATAAGAATAACCTTGCTCATCCCGGCCATAATCCGGTTGCGCGCGGCAAAGTCGTGAGGATGCGCCTTCCACGGGCTCTTCCGCTCACTGACCAAAGCGCCCCCGCGCGCTAAGATGCGCTGAGCAAGCGCTTTGTTGCTCGGCGGATACAGCGACTCCTCGTCGCAGGAGGAAGGCAGCACGGCAACGGTAGGAAGCCCAACATCAAGTGCCGCTTTGTGCGCCTCGGCATCAATACCGAGCGCCATGCCGGAAATTATTGCAATAGGAAATCGCGCCAAGCCGCTTATAAGCGAAGCACAGGTGCGCCGCCCGTAGGGGGTCGTGGCACGCGAGCCGACCACACAAAGATACACAAAGCCGGACGGCGGCATCTCGCCTCGTATGAAAAGCTGCGGCGGGCAGTCGGGAATCTCTTTCAGCAGAGCCGGAAACTCTTTTCTTGTCAGTTGTCGTATAACGGCCGGCATTGTAGGATTAATTCTACACGTATTTTATATGCTTGATGTCACTTTTATCCGGGAGAATCAGGAGCTCGTCAAAGCGGCGATAAAAAATAAAAACCGCGAAGGAATTGATATTGAGAAAATTTTGGCACTTGCTGACAAGCGTAAAAAACTCGCGGGTGACATTTCAGACCTCAACCGAAGCCGCAACGAGGCAGCCAACAGACGCGACGCCGAGGCCGGAAAGCGGCTTAAAGACGAGCTAAAAAGCGCGGAAGAAAAATATCAGACGCTTGAGCGTGAGCTGGTCGCTCTCCTTATTAAGGTCCCCAATATTCCTTCAGCCGACACGCCCGTGGGGCCCGATGAGAGTGGAAACAAGATAATCAGACAGTGGGGAGAGAAACCACAATTTAATTTTGAGCCGAAAGCGCATTGGGATATTGGACACGCGCTTGGCGTTATTGATAGTGAAAAAGCGGCAGAAGTGTCGGGCGCGCGCTTTACCTACCTTAAAGGCGACCTCGCGCTCTTACAGTTTGCAATACTCCAGTGGGCTCTTTCAGTGCTTACCTCGCGGGAAAAACTGGAAACTATCGCTAAAGAAGCAGGACTCTCGGTCAACCCCAAACCTTTTGTGCCGGTAGTGCCGCCGGTCATGATGCGCTCGCTGGTGATGAACCGCATGGCGCGGCTAGACCCCATAGACGACCGATTTTATTTTGAAAAGGATGACCTGGTACTCATCGGCAGTGCAGAACACACGCTAGGGCCCCTGCATATGGACGAGACGCTTAAGGAAGAGCAGTTGCCAATACGCTACGCTGGCTACTCTCCCTCATTCAGACGCGAAGCGGGGAGCTATGGCAAAGATACGAAAGGAATTTTGAGACTCCACCAGTTTGACAAGCTTGAGATGGAGAGCTTTGTTAAGCCCGAAGACGGTTTGGCAGAGCAGGACTTTATGATCGCAATACAAGAACATTTGATGCGCAAACTAGCGTTGTCACACCAGACGGTACTTATTTGTACTGGCGATATGGGCTTCCCCGACCAGCGGCAGATTGACCTCGAAACCTGGATGCCCGGGCAAAACACTTACCGAGAGACGCACAGTGCCGATTATGTAGGGGGTTTTCAAGCACGACGGCTCAACACTCGCCTTAAGCGCGCTGGGGGTGAGGTAGAACCCGTGCATATGAATGATGCAACCGTTTTTGCGATGGGGCGTACCTTGATTGCGATTATGGAGAATTATCAGCAGGAAGACGGCACCATAACTGTGCCGGAAGTACTCCGTCCATTTATGGGCGGCAAAGAAAAAATAGAAAAGGTGCAGGTATAATGGCGGGATGGCTCGGTTTGACCTCCCGCAAAGTAAGCTCAGGACTCGTCGCCGCAAACGCCGAGTTGTTGTAGCGATACTGTGGTTTGCTCTTATTGCGTTTTTTGCTGGCGGCGTTGTGGGCCTTACCTATCTGCCGCATCTACGGGTTGTGGAGGTGAGCGTAGAAGGAGTGGAAGGTACCGAGGCGCAGGCGGTCGAGAGGATCGTACGCGAGCATCTCGAAGGGCGCTACGTGTTTGTTTTTCCCCGCAATAACGTTCTTATATATCCGCGCTCACAGATAGTCTCGGATCTCCATGCGGAGTATCCGATTTTTGCAACGGTAGAAGTACGTGCAAAAAATCTGCGCACCCTGCACGTGGTTGTGGCCAAACGCACACCAGAGGCGCTGTGGTGTGGAGAGGCGAGAGCCGCTCCCGCACCCTGTTTTTTGCTTGATGAGCAGGGTGTCGCGTACGAGCTGGCGGCCCAGTCTGCAGGCTTGGCGTATACCACTTACTACGGCTCTCTTGCAGGGGGTGTCCTACCGCGACAGTACCTTGCAGAAGACCCATATCGCTCTCTCACTGCACTTGCCGCGGCGCTGGAAGCGGAGCTTGGAACTCGTGTTGCGTCGGTTGAGGTCGACCACGCAGGAGACGTACGCCTGCACTTTGCACACGGGTTTGAAATTATTTTTGTCTTGGAGGACGGCGGAGGCGACGTGTACGAGCGTTTTGTGCTGGCGCTCCAAGCGCAGCCATTTAAAGAACATCCGGTAAGCGACTTCGCATATCTCGACCTCCGATTTGGCGACCGGCTGTACTACAAATTAAAATAAAGGTGTCACCTTGAGAGTCCTTGTGTTAAGGTGACACCTTAAAATGAAAAACTTCTGGGAGACTCTACCGAAACCGTTTTTTGCATTGGCGCCGCTTGCGGACGTAACCGACGCGGCCTTTCGGCGTGTCATCGCAAAGTACAGTAAACCGGCGGGACCTGCTGTTATATATACCGAATTTGTTTCTGCCGACGGCCTTGCACTTGCGCCGGAAGAGGGGCGGGCAAAACTCATGCGCGACCTCGTGTTTAGCGAGGAGGAGCGACCGATAGTGGCGCAGTTTTTTACTGCAATACCTGAACATATGGAAAAAGCGGCGGCGCTTGCCGCGAAGCTGGGGTTTGACGGTGTTGATCTCAATATGGGCTGTCCTGACCGGACGATAGAAAAACAGGGGGCGGGCGCAAAATTGACCTTAAACCCCAAGCTCGCGCGGGAGCTTATCGCGGCGGCGAAGTGCGGCGCGCCAGGGCTTCCGGTTTCAGTTAAAACGCGGCTTGGCTACAATAAAGATGTTTTAGAAGAGTTGCTCCCGGTGCTGCTTGAGGCCGAGCCTGCCGCCGTTGTGCTCCACGCCCGCACGCGTAAAGAGATGTCAAAAGTGGACGCTCATTGGGACAGGGTTAAACGTGCGGTTGAGATTCGCAATGAAAAAGGGAGTAAAACGCTTATAGTCGGCAATGGTGACGTAAAAGATTTAACAGATGCGAGGCAAAAAGCAGAAGAGAGCGATGCCGACGGAGTTATGCTTGGACGCGCGATCTTCGGTAGACCTTGGTTATTCTCAAATTCTCAAGAATATGAGAATATACTAACCAAACTTCGAATTCTGGTAGAGCATACTAAATTGTTTGAAGAATTGCTGGGCGATATTAAGAACTTTGCGATTATGAAAAAGCATTTTAAAGCGTACGTCGAAGGCTTCCCGGGCGCTAAAGAGCTGCGGGTAAAGCTGATGGAGGCGGAGAATGCTGCGGAGGTTGAAGGGCTTGTTGAGGAATTCCTGAAATCGTAGCGTAACGGTATACTTACCCCATGGCAAAAAAGGCAGAGAGTGGGCGCAATCCTATGGCCTTATACCGCACCTATAGGCCGTCGACGTTTGAAGAGGTGCGGGGACAGGAGCAAGTAGTATCAGTCTTAGAGGCTGCGGTAAAAAAAGACGAAATTGCACACGCCTATCTTTTTGCGGGCGGCCGGGGAACCGGTAAAACTAGCATGGCACGCCTGCTTGCGGCCGCAGTTGGCACCGCAGAAGAAGATATTTATGAAATGGATGCCGCAAGCAACCGCGGCATAGACGAAATCCGCGAGCTGCGGGAAGGTGTTGCCACTTTGCCGTTTAACTCTCGCTACAAGTTTTACATCATAGACGAAGCACACGCCCTGACCCGCGACGCTTGGGGGGCGCTTCTAAAGACTCTGGAAGAGCCGCCCGCGCATGTAATTTTTGTGCTTGCAACGACTGAGCTCGACCGCGTACCGGAGACCATTATTTCCCGCTGCCAGGTATTTCAGTTTAAAAAACCGTCGCATGAAGTGCTTAAAAAACTTGTTCAGGATGTTGCAAAAAAAGAGAGAGCTTCACTCGAGCCCACGGGTGCGGAGCTTATTGCCTTAATGGGCGAAGGGTCCTTTCGAGATACACTCTCCATACTTCAGAAAGTGCTTACTGTGTCGCGCGACAAAAAACTTACCGAGGCTGAGGTAGGGAAGGTGGTTGGCGCTCCCTCTTCGAAAACCGTACACGACTTCTTGCATGCGCTTGCGGACAAAAATACCGAAGAGGCTATCGCCGCCTTTCACGAGGCGGTTACTAACGGGTCGGAGCCGCGCGTTTTTTTGCTCTTGGCGATAACTAAAGTAAGAGGAGTGCTCCTGATGCGCTATGCACCCAAGCTTGAAAAGGAGTTGGCTGAGCAATTTGGCGGCGATGATCTAGCGATACTTAAAGAACTCGCGGGTGCTAAAGGAGCGGCGATAAACTCCTCCGTGCTTGCGGAGCTCCTGACCGCCTATATAGAAACCAGCCGGGCTCCTTACCCGGCTATTCCTCTTGAACTTGCGTTGTACCGGTTAAACTCCTAAAGGTATCCAAAGCCCAGGCCCGCGAGATAGGAGCCGAGCGCGATTGCCGCAACGCCGCCTGCCACGTACCACGAACTTGTGTTGAACTTGTTAATGAACTTGCGTGAGACGCCGAGGGGCACACCTAGGTAGAAGATGCCTTCAACGATGAGCATGTAGCCGATTATTGAAAGGATGCCCGCAACATCGGTGCCGACAGTGGGGTAGGCAACTGTGAGCATAAGACCGGCAATAAGCTCAAGAAGGGCAATCATATAGAGCGCCAACGGGCTCTTAGTAAGCCCCGAAAACACGCGCAGCATCGACGACTGGCGAATGAGCACAAGCGCGCCCAGGATAACAAAATAAAGCCCAAGCGTCTGGGCGAGGAACATGGTGGTGCTGTCCATAACTAAATAGTTATTAATCGACGATTATTGATACTACAGTAATTGTAACACTCCACGGATGCTCAAAAGCAGGGGTGTGTATAAGCTTTTTGCTGCCGGCCAGGGAATCTCACTCCTGAACCTTCGGTTCTTTCGAAACCCTCGGTTTCGAATTACTTCCGCCACGGGGAACTCCCGTTCCCCGACCCCCTCCTTGGTTCGAATCCCTGACAACACAGTAAGCAAAATTTTCTATGCCGAATGGCATATAAAATTTCACTAGCTGCCGGCCAGGGATTCGAACCCCAATTAACGGCTTCAAAGGCCGCTGTCCTACCATTAGACGAGCCGGCAAAGTATGCTGGCGCCACGCCACTAGTGGAGCCGGCAATTACTTGCCAAACATCTACAGAGTACACTAATGGCGATAATTGACAAAGCCTATTAACTACTATATAGTTACCCGCGTGCCAAGCCCTCTTAGAAGAGGGTTATTTTCATGCAAAAACGGGACCCTAAAGACATTAAGCACGACAAGCCCGTACACTCCTACGGCCTCTGGACGCCTAAAAAAACGGTATCCCAGATTTATGTGTGTGCCTGCGGCAATAGGTATCTAAAGACCCGCCCCCGCCAGACCATCTGCGTGCGCTGCATGCAGAAGTAAAAAACAAAAGCCCCGGCGGTGCAGACCGCCGGGGCTGTTCTCTTTATTGCAGATCGCTAGACGATACCGACGCCGATGTCGGTGCGGTATTGGATGTCCTGCACCACCAAAACACCGCTATCTTTCATCTCCTCGATTTGTCCGTAGGCATCGAGGTGAGCCGCGCGGTAAGTCTTGCCAGACCCAACGACTGTCCGGAGTCGGCTGCCTTTCTTCGGATAGTCTTTCCCGGCAATGGTAACCCCCACGAGTTTTGTCGAGTAGAACTCGATCGGAGGAAGACTTTCAAGCCCGCCTGTTTCGAGAGTGGCGGTCAAGATGTTCACGAAGTTTGTCTTGAGCCGGGGCAAGATGACTTGCGCTTCCGGATCGCCCCACCTGCAGTTGAACTCGATCAGGTAGATGAGAATGGTTCCACCCACATTCACCAGCATCAATCCGAGGTAGAGAATCCCATGATATGGGACTCCTCTTTGCTTCATGACCTGCAACACCGGCTCGACAATGTCGCCCTGGATTTCCTCCAGCAAATGAGAAGTGAGATAGGAAGAGGGGGACCATGCCCCCATACCGCCAGTGTTCGGGCCCTCGTCATTCTCCAGAAGCTTCTTCTTGTCGCAGGCATCGCCCACGAACCTGCCGTTGACGCCGTCGCAGGCGAAGAAGACAGATATCTCTTGTCCGACCAGGAATTCCTCGATTAGCACAGGGCCGTGAGGCAAGCCCTCGCTTACCTTTGCGAGAGCTTCTCTCGCAGAATGATGTATGGTTACGCCCTTACCGCCCCAGAGCCCGTCCCATTTGACGACGATAGGTCCCTCCCAGTTGGCAAGCAAAGCCTCAGCGTCGCGTTCCGAATCAATTCGCCAGTATCTCGGCGTGCGAACTATGGCTTCCTTGCAGATCTTGCGCCCGAAGACTTTGCTACCTTCGAGCTTTGCCGCCGCCGCAGTCGGACCAACCGTCGGTATACCGAGCGAATGCAACTTGTCGGCAAGCCCTGCAACAAGCGGGGCTTCGGGGCCGATAGTGACAAGGTCTGCTGTGTCCAGAACCTGGGCAACCACTTCATCTATAGTTGTCCAAGGGACCAGAACGCAGGAGTTCACTCGAGAACTCCCCGCGCTGGGCTCGATGACTGATTTCATCGCTTTCTCGCGGTTACCGTTACCAACGACCGCCACGTTCATCCATTTATGCATAGCAACCTCGCTTGTTGGAGTGGATGGATATGTAGTACAGAACTCTACGCCCCAAGCTATCTTGGGGGCACGGTTTAGTCAAAGTTACAGCAGTTCCGGATTGACTCGGATTATTTTGTCGTCGCCTGCGGCAGGGGAGCCACGGCCGTCAGTGTTGCTTGTGGTGAGGTAGAGCATGCCGTCAGGGCCAACGCGCACCGTGCGGATGCGGCCAAATTGGCCTTTAAAATGCTCTTTAAGTTCTGCAACGCGGGTGCCATCAAGTACTGCTTCGTAGAGCGCTTCGCCGCGCAACCCGCCAAAAAAGAGTTTGCCGTTTAAGTAGGCGAGACTCGCAGGTGCCCAGGTGTCGCTTGCACCCGAGTGACGCACTGGCGCCATGGTACCTATGGCAACTTTGTCGCCCTCGTTCTCCGGCCAGCCGTAGTTCTTTCCTTTTTCTATCAAATTGATTTCATCGAGACCGCTCTGCACACCCGAGCGCCCGTGCTCGGTTTCCCAGAGCCGGCCGGCGCTATCCCATGCTAAGCCTTGCGGGTTGCGATGGCCATAGGAGTATACGGCAGTACCGAAGGGGTTGTCGCTCGGCACTACGCCGTCGTCGTGCAAACGCAGTATCTTTCCGCCGAGTGACTGTAGGTTTTGTGCTATTGCTGGAGTCGTTGCATCCCCGGTCGTTATATAAAGGCGGTCGTCCGGTCCAAACTCCATCCGGCCGCCGTCGTGATATATGGCCCCAGGGATGTTTTCGATAATTACTCTGTTTTCAGACAGCACACCGTTTTTGTAGATAAAACGCACGACGCGGTTTTGCGTCTGCTCCGTAGTTCCCGGAGCGCTCATGTAGAGATACACGTAGTTATTGACCTGAAAGTCAGGGTGCAGAGTGAGACCGAGAAGCCCACCTTCGCCTGCCTGCGCAGGCAGGCCGCTTTGGCGAACCCCGGGTACAGGTATTTCGCGCCTGGTGCCATCCTGCAGAATTTCAATTACATGGCCCGTGCGCTCTGTGACAAGCAGTGAGCCGTTCGGGAGAAATGCGATGTCCCAAGGAATTTCTAGGCCCTCAGCCACTACCGTGTAGAGCTGCGGCTCCGCAGTGTTGCTCGTTGCTGGTGTTGTTGTTGCCACGTGCTGTTCTGCTGGCTCCTGCGGCACGGGGATGACCACAAGAAGCAGAACTCCAAGCAGTGCAACAATAGTGAGCGACCAGGCAAAATATTTCATATTTATTACATACCAAAGGGCGAATCTAGATGTATATGCTCGACCTCCGGAGTTTCCTTAGGATTCTCTTCAAGCACATCAACCGTAGCGGTATCCATGTTGAGGCGGAAGAGTGCACTTGAGATGTTGTTGTCGTAGCGTATTTCTTCGAGCCGCTTTTCGGGGTTAGCGACAAAAGTTAGACGGTAGGTGCCGGACTCCAGGCCCGTGATATCGAGTGCTTGGTCAGGGTAGTTCCAGTAGTAGGTGTCGCCCCAGCCGACAGAAACCCCTTGCAACTCCTTGCCGCAGATCTTATAAGTCGCTTCAGGAGAAGAGCTTGCGAGATCAAGAAACACTCGTGATACATCGCGCAGGCAAAAGGTCGATTTGACCAAGTTGCCGGAAAGCTCCTCGTTTTTTGGGGCACCAACGGGCTCAAGGTCATACGTAATAAAGTCAGTGTAGTGGTAGTGCAGATGTTCCTGGTGCCACAAAAATGTGCCTACCGGTTTGTCTCGATGTGCACCGTCAGCTTGATACACGCGCTGCAACACATTGCGCTCTATTGTCTCGCGAAGGCCGGCAGTCGCAGGGTCTGCACGCAGCTCCAAGGTGCCCCGCCCCTGGTTGTAGTAGGTTGTGCTGAAGTAGAGCAGAACTTGGTTCCCAATTTTCTCTACCTTTAAATCGCGTGGCGGCAGAGGCAGGAGGTCGGGAAGAAGATCGTTGGGGTTGGTCGTGTCAACAAATTCCGGCTCTGCTGTCGCGGATGCAGCTAGTTGTTCGGCATATACCGGCTCAACGACAAGCGGCTGCGAGGCTGCGATAAAAAATCCCCATGCATGATAGGCGGCAAAGAAGAAACTTGCCGGCACGAGTACCACTGCAACGATTTTTGCATGCTTCACGTCTATAAACCTTACCTAATAGTCGTGATACAGTAAAGCCGTATGCGTCTGGATACGCTCCGTCCTTACTTTTTGCTTGCGATATTGCTTGGAGCCCTTGCTCTCGTTGTGCTGGTCTTACAGCCATTCTTGGCTCCTTTGGCACTTGCGGCGATTTTTGCTGTTGTCTTGCGGCCGATCTTCAACAACATTTTTCTCTACGTCGGGCGCAGCCATGCGCTCGCGGGCTTGGCAACGCTTCTTGTTGCACTCGTGTGCATCTTGGTGCCCCTGGGGCTGGTAACCACGCAAATAGTCGTAGAGGCGCGCGACTTGTACGCTACACTCACGGGCGGCGAAGGATTTGCCGTGACGCAGAGCCTGCTAGAGCAGGGGGTGGCGGCAGTTTCGCAGTTTGTACCGGGGATTACTCTCAACGCCGAAAGCATTATTGCCGAGCTCGACACCTACGCGAGGGCTGCGCTCCAGGTCATCATCGGCCACTTGGGCGGCCTCCTTTCTAGCGCTACCGGTTTTTTGCTGAATCTATTTATCTTTTTTATAGCCCTCTACTATCTGCTCAAAGAAGGCCCTGCCTTGAAGCGCGCCATAGTTAAACTCTCGCCGCTCTACGACACCGACGACGAGTTTGTCTTTAAAAAGCTGGAACTTGCTATTAACTCGGTTGTGCGCGGAAGTCTCCTTATCGCGCTTATCCAGGGCGTCCTGGCAACCGCCGGGTATCTCTTGTTCGGCGTACCGAACGCCGTGCTCTGGGGCACTACAACCGCGATTGCGGCGCTCATCCCTGGCGTGGGCACGGCGCTTGTGATGGGGCCGGTCGTCATATATCTGTTTGTAACAGGCGCAATGGGGCAGGCGCTCGGGCTCTTGGTGTGGGGCACCGTTGCGGTGGGACTTATCGACAACCTGCTTGGCCCCAAACTCATCGGCCGCGGTGCGCAGTTGCATCCGCTCCTCATTCTGCTCTCGGTCTTGGGAGGTCTTGCCCTCTTTGGGCCAGCGGGGCTTTTCTTGGGGCCGCTCTCTGTCAGTCTCTTCCTTGCAATACTTTCTATACACGCGCATACGCTCCGAAGGGAATGACGGCATGGCATACCAAAACAGCTCACTCGACACTTGAGAGCCTGCAGAGCAGTGAGCACGGGCTCACCTCCGCCGAGACAGCAAAGAGGCTAAACGAGTTTGGCAGAAACATCCTGCCCGAAGCGCCGCAAGACGGCTACTTCGCCATATTTGTCCGCCAGTTTAGAAGCCCGCTTATCTACGTACTCGGCGTCGCGGCAGTCGTTATTTTTTTAACCGGCGAACATATTGACGCTCTACTTATCGTGGGCGTTTTAGTTTTTAACGCGCTCATAGGGAGTTTTCAGGAAGGCCGCGCGCAAAACACGCTCAACGCGCTCAAACATTTTACCGAAACCCGCGCCACGGTGTTGCGCGAGGGGAGGGAGGAGATTATCCCCGATGCCGAGGTAGTGCCGGGCGACGTGCTTCTCCTGACTGAAGGGGAAAAGATAGCCGCCGACGCCCGGCTCCTCATGGCGCGCAACCTCAAGATTGACGAAGCCTCCTTGACCGGCGAATCTACACCCGTTCGAAAAGATTCGGAGGCGGTGCTGAGCGGAGCCGCTCCCGTCGCCGAGCGGAAAAACATGATTTTTAAAGGTACACACTCGGTTGGCGGAGTTGGCCGTGCCGTGGTGGTAGCAACTGGCGCAAAAACGTTTATCGGCGGCATCGCACAGAAAATCGCCCACATCGACTCCGAGATGCCGCTTAAGGCCGACATCCGCCGGCTCTCGCGCGCCATCATCGCCGTCGTTGCGGTTATCGCGCTGGCAATCTTTGTAATAGGATTTCTCTCTGGCGAGTCGCTTGTCGTGATGTTTAAAACGGTCGTTTCGCTCTCGGTCTCGGTAATCCCCGAGGGGCTTCCTATCGTGCTGACGCTCGTTCTTGCAACTGGCGTGTGGCAGATGAGCAAGCGCAACGCGCTCATAAAGCGGCTCCAGGCGGTTGAGGCCTTGGGCCAAGCGAGTGTGATTGCAGTAGATAAAACCGGCACCCTCACCAAAAACGAACAGGTCGTTCAGAAAGTGTATGCCGAAGGTAACTACTTTGAAGTAAGCGGCGTTGGCTACGAGCCGAAGGGGGAAATCAGGTTCGAGGGGAAGGTGATTGAGCCTCTCAATCACCCGGAGTTTATTTTTGCGGCTAAGGTTGCAACTTTGGGTTCGACCGCTCGAGTGGTGTATGACGAAAAAGATAAACGCTGGAGAGTTTCCGGAGACCCGACCGAGGCGGCGCTGGTGGTCTTGGGCGAGAAAGCGGGCTTTCATAAAGACGACCTCGAGCGCGAGTGGCCCATGATTGCCGAAATACCCTTTGACTACCAGCTAAAGTACCACGCGACACTCCACCAGGCCGGCAAAAAAAACCTTCTTATCCTCATCGGCGCGCCGGAAGCCGTGCTCTCTAGGGTCACCTCGATTCGTGAGAGGGGCAAAAACCGCAAACTCACGCAGAAAAAACTTACAGAGCTCGAGGAAACCTATGTACGGCTCTCAGGTGAAGGCCTGCGGGTGCTCGCCTACGCGGCAGTCGAGACGCAAAACGACGCGCTTAGCCCCGAGACACTCCCCCCGCTCACGTTCTCGGGCTTTTTTGGGATGAAAGACGGCTTGCGCAGTGAAGTTGCGGAGGCCATGCGCCGCAGCCGCGAGGCGGGGGTGAAAGTGATTATGATAACCGGCGACCACAAGGCAACCGCGCGCGCGGTAGCGCAGGAAGCCGGCATCTACCGCCACGGCGACGAGATCCTAACCGGGCAGGAAATGCAATCTCTTAAAGACAATGAACTCTTGACACGTTTGCCCAAAGTCACGGTGTTTGCACGAGTGACGCCGGAACACAAACTGCACATTATCGAACTGTATAAAAAGCGCGGCGAAGTGATAGCTATGACGGGTGACGGCGTCAACGATGCGCCCTCGCTCGTTGCAGCCGACCTGGGTGTTGCCATGGGCACTATCGGGACCGAGGTCGCCAAAGAGGCCTCGGATATTGTGCTTTTAGACGACAACTTCGGCTCGATAGTTTCCGCTATAGAAGAGGGGAGGAGCATCTATAAAACAATCAAAAAAGTGATTCTCTACCTCTTTTCGACCAGTGCGGGAGAGGTGCTCACTATCCTTGCAGCGCTCCTTATCGGCTATCCGCTGCCGCTCCTGGCTTCGCAGATTATCTGGCTTAACTTTGTAACAGACCCCTTCCTCGACGTGGCGCTTGCGATGGAGCCCAAGGAGCATGGGCTCCTCACCGGCCGGTTTAAAAAACCGGGCAGGTACCTCATAGACAAGCTGATGGTGTGGCGAATGGTCACTATGTCCCTCCCTATGATGGCCGGCACGCTGTTTATGTTCAGCCTCTACGCGCCGGAGAATATGGGCAAGGCGCTCACGGTTTCTCTAACGACCCTCGCGGTCTTTCAGTGGTTTAACGCCTGGAACTGCCGGCATGAGCGGGAGTCTATTTTTAAACTCGGATTCTGGAGCAACAAGTATTTGATACTAGCAACCAGTGTCGTGGTTGGCCTGCAGCTCTTGGCGGTGTACACGCCATTTCTCAACAGCATCCTTCATACGGAGCCGCTTACGCTTCTTGATTGGGCGATGATAGTGCCGGTTGCCGCTTCAATTGTCGTGATAGAAGAGTTCCGCAAATATCTGGCGCGCAAAGCAGCGCGGGTGTAAAAGCCTTATACTGTTTGTATGGACAAGGAAACGGTGTTGCTTGGCGGGGGGTGCTTTTGGTGCACCGAGGCCGTGTTTACGATGCTTAAGGGTATCTACTCTGTTGCGCCGGGATACGCGGGTGGACAAGTAGAGAAGCCGACTTACGAGCAGGTCTCGACAGGGAACACCGGGCATATCGAGGTCATAAAAATCGAATACAACCCAAACAAAATCGCGTTTGAAGAATTGCTCCAGGTGTTTTTTGAGACGCACGACCCGACAACGCCAAACCGTCAGGGTAACGATGTAGGACCCCAGTACCACTCAGCAGTTTTTTATACGACCGACCGGCAGAAGGAAAAAACGGAGCACTATATCAAAATGATTGCGGGGAAGTATCAGAAACCAATCGTTATAACTGTCGCGCCCTTTAAAACGTTTTGGCCCGCGGAAGACTATCACCAGAAATATTACGAAAACCACAAAGACGCAGGTTATTGCCAGGTGATTATCGACCCCAAGGTGGAGAAGATAAGACACCAGTTTAAAGATCTGTTAAAGTAAGCCTCGCATGACTCGCGAAGCATTTGAGCAACTCGTAGCCGAGGAGTTTCCGACCGCAGTGCCGGAGAAGTTTCGTAATCGTATCGCGAACGTCGCATTTTTGGTGGAAGACGAGCCCTCTGTGGAGGTGCGTGAGACAGAGCGCCTTGGTCCGGGTGAGACGCTGCTCGGTTACTACAAGGGTATCCCGCATACGGCGCGCGGCGAGGGGTACGGGGTTGGCGGTGTTATGCCCGATACGATAACTCTCTACAAACTGCCTATTGAAGATGAAGCCCACGAGTTAGAACATTCCAACATTCTGCAGAATGTTGGAATGTCGTATGAGGGGTGCGTGCGCAGGGTCATTTGCGAGACCATTTGGCACGAAGTAGCGCATCACTTTGGGATGGACGAGCACGAAGTACAGGAGCGCGAGAAAGGCAGAAACGCTTGACGTCTCTCTTTATGCACGCACAATGTAGCGTATGAACTCGAAACAGATTCTGATGGGCATTGTTGCCCTTGCGGTGCTGGCTGGCGGAGGATATTACCTTTATAACTCTGCCACTCCGGAGACTCCCGAGAATACGGACGGCAACGCTGAAGAGGAGGTTGTCCTTACGACGTTTAGCTCCGACGAGCTCGGGCTCTCATTTGATTACCCGGCAAGCTACACACTTGAGACACAAGCAGACGGCAACGAGGAGCGCAGCTGGACCACACTCGTTATAATCGAAGCAAGCATACGTGAAGAGTACGAAGCAAGCGGAGCGATGGAAGGCCCCCCTGCAATCACCGTGCAGGTGTTTGAAAATATCGAAGGGTACGAACTTGAGGAGTGGATTACGACAACCTCTTACTCCAACTACAAGCTCGCGACCGACGAGGTGTTGCTTGAGGGCGAGGTCGGCGGAGAACCGGCACGCGCCTACGCATACTCCGGGCTTTACGAAAACAATTCGATTGTAGTTGCACACGAAGGAAAAATCTACATGTTTACCGTCAGCTGGCTGACGCAAGACGATCAAAACATTAACGACTTCGGCAACTTGCTCGAGAGCGTAAAATTTGACTAATATGCCACTTGCCCCTTTTTATCTTATCGCGCTCGTGCTCATTGGTATTGGAGATACCTTCTACCTTTCCTATAACGAATTTATGGACACCGCGCCTTCCTGTCTTTTGGCAGGATGTGATGTGGTGCTCGCACACCCCTTGTCTGAGTTTTTAGGCGTTCCGCTTTCGTACTGGGGCCTGGTCTACTATGTCTACATGCTTGGACTTGTAGTACTGCTTGCGCTTGAGCCGCGCTCTAAAACACTTAGTTGGGGCACCTTGCTCTATGCCGGAGTCGGTATCCTTTCTTC